>Ga0070667_100001381_pt1 | contig 21738 bp, 22 predicted proteins | sample KBSS33metaG_FD_64659 | JGI IMG/M metagenome (GOLD analysis project Ga0070667, IMG submission 64659) | Switchgrass rhizosphere microbial communities from Kellogg Biological Station, Michigan, USA - KBS S3-3 metaG | ecosystem: Host-associated > Plants > Roots > Rhizosphere > Soil ... | reverse complement strand
GGGCGACGGGGCCCTGACGCCGGGCACCGCACTCGACATCGGTTGCGGCACCGGCGACAACGCGTTGTATCTGGCCGGGCTCGGCTGGGACGTCACCGGGGTCGACTACGTCGCGAAGGCGATCGAAAAGGCGCGCGCCAAAGCCGCCAAGCGAGACGCCTCGGCGCCGGGCTCGGTGCGGTTCGACCAGGCCGACGCCACCCGGCTCACCGGCCAGGGCATCGGCGCGGATTTCGCGCTGATCGTCGACAACGGGTGCCTGCACGGCATGAGCGCCGACGACCGCGACGCGTACGTGGGCGAGGTGACGGCCGTCGCGGCACCGGACGCGCGGCTGCTGATCGTCGCATTCGTCCCGGACGCTTCGTTCGGGGTGCCCGGCATCGATCCGGCGGAGGTGGAACGACGCTTCGCGCTCGGGTGGACGCTGCTCGCCAGCGGTGACGAACCGGGTCTGGACCATAACGGCAAGAACCCGGCGCGGTACTACCTGTTCGCACGGCGGCGCACCTGAAGTTTTGCGGTCAACCCGCCGGAATCAGGCCGTCGATATCCGGGCGTAGCGTGGCCCCATGGCCGACCTTTCCGACGACGTAATCGCCTTTCTGTCAGAAGGCACGCGCACCGCGGTGCTGGGCTGGACTGCCTCCGACGGCCGGCCGCTTGCCGCGCCCGTGTGGTTCGTGGTCGATGACGGCGCGCTGGTGTTCAACACCGGCAAGGACACCGCAAAGGGACGGGCGCTGGCCCGCGACCCGCGGGTGGTGTTGTGCGTCGATGACACCACCCCGCCATACGCGTTCGTCCAAGTTCAGGGCGTTGCCTCGATCAGTGAAGATCCCGCCGAGCTTCTCGACATCGCCACTCGCACCGGCGGCCGATACATGGGCGCCGACCGCGCCGCGGAATACGGCAGTCGCAATGCCGTACCCGGCGAACTCATAGTCCGGGTCAAACCCACGAAAGTCATTGCCGCCTTTGATGTGGCGGATTGAGGACACCATGACCGACCTTTCCGCATTCGCCGAGTTGTCTGCCCGCGATCACGGGCTGGTTGTGCTGAACACCCTGCGCGGTGACGGCAGCATCCAGTCCTCGGTCGTCAATGCCGGCGTGATGCCGCATCCGAGAACCGGGGAGACGGTCGTCGGGCTCGTCGCGATCGGTTCCACCCGCAAGCTGCGCAATCTGCGTGCCGACCCGCGTACCTCGGTCGTCGCGCATGCGGGCTGGCAGTGGCTGACCGTCGAGGGCACCGCTGAGGTCATCGGCCCTGACGACGCCGATGCCGAGACACTGCGAGTGTTGCTGCGCAACGTCTTCACGGCTGCCGGCGGTACACACGACGACTGGGACACCTACGACCGCGTCATGCGTGAAGAGGGGCGTGCCGCGGTACTGATCTCACCGACGCGGGCGTACTCGAACCCCGCGCGCTGAGGCACTTGGCGCCCACTGCGCTATCACGACGATTCGATTCGGTTGCCTCAACGAGGGGAAAGCTTGTTCACGCAAAGCGATTCGATTGTCGAGCACGTAGCTGTGGCCCGATCAAAGGCCCGCCGCCAAGGCGCGATACCGGCCGACGCGAAAACCCTCAAATCCCTAGGGATTTGAGGGTTTTCGCGACTATTTGTGCCGGCTGGTGACTAGCTCTCCAGCGAAGCCGGCGGCAGGAAGCGGTCGCCGTACTTGGCGGCCAGTTCCTTGGCGCGGGCCACGAAGGCCTCCTTGCCGACGCCGAGCTCGCCCTGGTAGCCGACGATGAACTGCGCCGAACCACCGGTGTACGGCGGGAAGCCGATACCCATGATCGAGCCGATGTTCGCGTCAGCGGTCGAGGTCAGCACGCCCTCGTCGATGCACTTCTGGGTCTCCAGTGCCTCGGCGAACAGCATGCGGTCGATCATGTCCTGCAGCGGCAGTTCGGTCGAACCCGAGTTGAAGGCGTCCTTCAGCCCCGGCCACAGCTGCGTCCGCTTGCCGTCGACGTACTCGTAGAAGCCCGCACCCTTCAGACGCGACGGACGACCGAGCTCGATCATCTTCTCGACGACAGCCTCGGCCGGGTGCCCCACGTAGGTGCCACCCTCGGCCTCGACGCCCTCCTTGGAGGCCACGGCGATCTTGTGCATGAGCTCCAGGTTGAGCTCATCCGAAAGCTGCAGCGGCGCAGCCGGGTAACCGGCCTGCGAACCGGCCTGCTCGATGGACGCGGGCGCGACGCCCTCGCCCAGCATGGCCAGCGCCTCGTTGACGAAGGTGCCGATCACGCGCGAGGTGAAGAAGCCGCGGCTGTCGTTGACGACGATCGGGGTCTTCTTGATGGCGAGGGTGTAGTCGAACACCCGGGCCAGCGCCTCGTCAGAGGTCTTCTCGCCCTTGATGATCTCCACCAGCGGCATCTTGTCGACAGGCGAGAAGAAGTGGATACCGATGAAGTCCTCCTGGCGCTTCACGCCGGTCGCGAGACCGGTGATCGGCAGGGTGGAGGTGTTCGAGCCGAGCAGCGCGTTGGGCTCGACGATGTCCTCGATCTCCTGGAACACCTTGTGCTTGAGTTCCTGGTTCTCGAACACGGCCTCGATGACGAAGTCGACGCCCTTGAGGTCGGCCGGGTCAGCGGTCGGGGTGATCCGGGCCAGCAGCGCGTCGGACTTCTCCTGCGAGGTCTTGCCACGCTCGAGAGCCTTGGCCTCGATCTTCTCGGAGTAGTTCTTGCCCTTGTCGGCGGCTTCCTGCGTGACGTCCTTGAGGACGACCTCGTAGCCGGCCTTGGCCGACACGTAGGCGATACCGGCGCCCATCATGCCCGCGCCCAGCACACCGATCTTCTTGATGTCCTGCTTGGCGATGCCCTGCGGACGCGAGGCGCCGCCGTTGATGGCCTGCAGGTCCAGGAAGAACGCCTGGATCATGTTCTTGGCGGTCTGGCCGGTGACCAGGGTGGTGAAGTAGCGGCTCTCGATACGCGACGCGGTGTCGAAGTCGACCTGCGCACCCTCGACGGCGGCATCCAGGATGGCGCGCGGCGCGGGCATCGGAGCTCCCTTGAGCTGCTTCTTCAGCAGCGCCGGGAACGACGGCAGGATGCCGGCGAGGCCCGGGCTCGACGGGGTGCCACCGGGCATCTTGTAGCCCTTGACGTCCCACGGCTGCACGCCGCCCTCAGGGTTGGCCTTGATCCATGCCTTCGCGGCCGGGATCAGTTCCTCGACGGTGTCCACGAGCTCGTCGACCAGACCGGTGGCCTGGGCCTTGGCCGGGGTGAACCGGGTGCCCTGGCTCAGGACCTCCATGAAGGCCTTCTGGATGCCGAACATGCGCACGGTGCGGGCGACGCCGCCACCGCCGGGCAGCAGGCCCAGGGTGACCTCGGGCAGGCCGATCTGGCTGCCGCGGACGTCCGCCGCGATGCGGTGGTGGCACGCGAGGGCGATCTCCAGGCCACCGCCGAGGGCGGCGCCGTTGATGGCGGCCACGACGGGCTTGCCCAGGGTCTCCAGGGCGCGCAGGTCGGCCTTGATGTCCTCGACCATGGAGAACGCCTCGCCGGCGTCGTCGGGGCCGATCTGCATCATGCCCTTGAGGTCACCGCCGGCGAAGAAGGTCTTCTTCGCGCTGGTGATGACGACACCGGTGATGGAGTCCTTCTCGGCAAGCAGGCTCTGCACCGCGTAGTGCATCGACTCCTTGTAGTGCTCGTTCATCACGTTGGCCGAACCCGTGGGGTCGTCCATCGTCAGGGTGACGATGCCGTCGGCATCCTTGTCCCACTGAATTGTCTTCTCAGCCATTGTTTTTCGCTTCTCCCTAGACGCGCTCGATGATGGTGGCCACGCCCATGCCGCCGCCGATACACAGCGTGACCAGCGCACGCTTGGCACCGCGGCGCTCGAGCTCGTCGACCATGGTTCCGGTGATCATGGCGCCGGTGGCGCCCAGCGGGTGGCCCATCGCGATGGCGCCACCGTTGACGTTCAGCTTCTCGTCCGGGATGTTCAGGTCCTTCTGGAACTTCAGGACGACCGAGGCGAAGGCCTCGTTGATCTCGAACAGGTCGATGTCATCGACGGTCAGGCCGGCACGGTCCAGCACCTTCTTGGTGGCCGGGGTCGGGCCGGTCAGCATGATGACGGGGTCGGCACCGCTGGTGGCGGTAGCCACGATGCGGGCGCGCGGGGTCAGGCCCTGCGACTTGCCGGCGGCCTCCGAGCCGATCAGCACCAGCGCGGCACCGTCGACGATGCCCGAGCTGTTACCACCGTGGTGGACGTGGTTGATCTTCTCGACGTAGTGGTACTTCTGCAGCGCCACATCGTCGAAGCCGCCCATCGCGCCGAGGCCCGCGAACGCGGAGTTCAGCTTGCCCAGGCTCTCGACAGTGGTGCCCGGACGCATGTGCTCGTCGTGGTCCAGGATGGTCAGGCCGTTCTGGTCCTTGACCGGGATGACGGACTTGGCGAAGTAGCCGCCCGACCACGCTGCGGCGGCCTTCTCCTGCGAGCGCACCGCGTAGGCGTCGACGTCCTCGCGCGAGAAGCCCTCGATGGTGGCGATCAGGTCGGCGCCGATGCCCTGCGGGACGAAGCCGATGCGGTAGTTGGTCTCGGGGTCACCGGCCCACGCGCCGCCGTCCGAACCCATCGGGACGCGGCTCATGGACTCGACACCACCGGCGTACACCAGGTCGTCCCAGCCGGAACGGACCTTCTGGGCAGCCAGGTTCACGGCCTCCAGGCCGGAGGCGCAGAAGCGGTTGAGCTGGAAACCACCGGTGGTCTCGGGCAGCTTGGCCACGAGCGCGGCGGTACGGGCGATGTCGCCACCCTGGTCGCCGACGGGCGAGACGACGCCCATGATGACGTCGCTGATCAGGTTCTCGTCGAGGTCGGGATTGCGGCGACGCATTTCATCGATCAGGCCGACGATGAGGTTGACCGGCTTGACCTCGTTCAGTGCACCGTTGCGCTGCTTGCCACGGGGCGTGCGAATGGCCTCATAGATGAAGGCTTCTTCGGACATGTGTTTGCTCCAGGTCCTATTGAGATGGGGTTGTGGGTGCGCCCACCAGCAGGTCGACGGTCCCCTGCTCGGAAGCGTAACAGGCCCTCCCAACCAGGTGGTTGGGAGAGTGACCAGACGAACGCAAAAGGCCACTTACTGCACGTTCTGGGCGACCTGACGTGCAATAAGTGGCCACTGCGCTACGAGTTAAGCGACAGCCTCCGCGAGGGTCGGATAGTCGGTGTAGCCGACGGGGCCCGGCGCGTAGAACGTCGCCACGTCAGGCTCATTGAGCTCGGCCCCCAGGATCAGGCGGTCGACCAGGTCGGGATTGGCCAGGAAGGACCGCCCGACCGCGGCGGCACTGATGGCACCCAGGTCGATGAAGCTGTTCAGCTGGCAGAAATCGGTGCCTGACGTCCGGCCCGTATTGAGCACGAAGGTCCCCGACCACAACGCACGGATCGCGCCGAACAGACCCTCGGTGGGGTCGATGAGCACGTGCAGGTAGGCGATACCGAGCGGGTCAATCCGGTTCAGCAGGGCCTCGTACGTGCTGAACGCGTCGTCCTCACGCATGTCGCCGGCGGGGTTTCCGGGAGATATCCGCAACCCGACCCGCCCGGGTCCGATCTCGGCCACGACGGCTTCGACGACCTCGGCGGTCAGCCGGGCCCGGTTTTCCGGCGATCCGCCATACGCGTCGGTGCGCTGGTTGACCACGTCGGACGCGAACTCGTGCAACAGGTAACCGTTGGCGCCGTGAATCTCCACGCCGTCCATCCCGGCGTCGATCGCGCGGCGCGCGGCGGCACGGAAGTCGGCGACGATCCCGGGGATCTCCGCGATGTCGAGCGCCCGTGGGATCTCCAGCGGCTTCTTGCCCGTGGGCGTGTGGGTGACCATGTCGGCGGCGATGGCCGACGGCGCGACCGGCATGGCACCGCTGATCTCCGAATGCGCCATGCGGCCGACGTGCCACAGCTGGACGAACATCTTTCCGCCGGCACCGTGCACGGCCTGCGCGATCTGGGCCCACTTGGCCTGATGCCCGTCGGTATACATGCCGGGGGTGTTCATGTAGGCGCCGTTGGCGCTCCGCGAGACGGCAGTGGCCTCGGAGATGATGAGCCCGGCGGCGGCGCGCTGCGAGTAGTACTCGGCCGCCAAGTCCGACGGTGTGCCGTCGGCGTCGGCCCGCGACCGGGTCAGCGGCGCCATGAAGAGACGGTTGGCGGCCGGCGTGTCACCGACCTGAACGGGCTTGAGCAGTGCGGCGTCGGCGGCAAGGCGGAAGGGAGCGGCAGTCACGGAGTGGGCAACCGCGGAACCGCACCGGTTCATTCCCGGCTGACATAGCGTCGAATGTTGGGTTGTGGTCGAGAATTCGCGAGATTCTCGACCACAAGCCAACTCTCGGTGGGGCTAGGCGACGGCCTGCACGAACTCCGCGATCTCCCCGACCGCGCGCCGGGCGTCGGGGTTCGAGAAGGCGAAGGCCTGGAAGACGTGGACGGCACGGTCGAAGACCTGCAATCGCACGGGCACGCCCGCCGCCGCGAGCCGCTCGGCCAGCAGCTCCGAATCGGGCCGCAGCGCCTCGTCCGAACCCACCTGCAGCAGGAACGGGCCCAGGCCGCGCAGGTCGGCGTCGACCGGCGACGGTGTCGCTTCGCGCCCGCCGTTGCGCAACAGGAAGACCTCGCTGATCATCCGCAGGAATTCGACCGGGAACATCGCATCCGGAATACGCTGCGCTGCTTCATATTTCGGCGTCATGTCGCTGTCGGTGGCAGCGGAGAGGAGCGAACAGCCGGCGGGTGGCGCCATTCCCAGATCGCGCACCGTGACGGCGGTCATGGCCGCGATGAAGCCGCCGGCCGAATCACCGGCCAGCACGATGTTCTCCGGCTTCACGCCCTGCGCCAGCACATAGCGGTAGGCGTCGACGCCGTCCTCGACCGCGTCTTCGACAAGGTTCCGCGGGCAGAGCCGGTACCCGACACTCAAGGCACGTGCACGGCTGTCGCGCGCAATGTGGCTGACCAGCGGGCGGTGGCTGTTGATGCCGAGCGCGATGAACGCCGACCCGTGGAAGTAGATGATGACGCGGCCGTCGACCGGAGGAGTGGCCTCGTTCCACACCCATTCCGCCGGGCAGTTCGGCAGTTCGACCTTTTCGGTGCGCGAGCCGCGCACCGCCGGCATCCAGTTCGTGACCCGCTCAGAACCGTCGTAGGCGCGGTCCAGCAGGGCCTGCGGGAACCGCTTGTTGATGGCCAGCATGATCTTGGTCAGCACGAAGAGAAGCGGCTTCACAGCCCTGAGCAGGTAGGTCTCGGCGACGGAATGCCAGTTGGCCTTGCCCATCCATTCCGGGCCCGCATATGCGGCGGATTCCGGGCCAAAACTCTCGGCAGGATCATCGATCCGTTCGGCGCTGGTCATAGGGCCTCCTTTTGCGACATTGCTGTGCCGAGACTAGATCAGCTCCCCCGACACCGGCTCGACGTGCTGAGATCGCGTCGGCACGGCACGATAGGCAGGTGTCGGCTCCCCACCATCGCATCCCAGCGGATGCACTCCACCGAATCGACACGCTGTTGTCGCGCGTCGACGCCGACCTCGCGGCGCAGTTTCCGGGAGCCGAAGCGGCCGTCCAGCCGATACATACCGTCTACGTAAGCGCGGCCGACGCGACGCCCGATACCCCGGCGCAGTGGGGCCGGGGTGCGCTCGAACTGCTGGACCGGCACGCGGAGATCTTCACGGAACTCGGCGACCAGACCACCGTGGCGCTGGTGCGCGACCAACTCACCACAGCGCCGATTGCCGACTTGCGACTGGATTTCGAGGACGGCTACGGCCACCGCGGCGACGTCGTGGAGGATCGTGACGCGGCGCGGGCGGCGGCGACCCTCCCCGCACTCGGGTTGCGCCACAGCGGGATTCGGATCAAAGGCCTGACCACCGCAGAGCGTCGTCGAGCCCTGCGCACCCTCGAGCTGGTGCTCGACGCCGGCGTCGTCGACGGATTCGTCTTCACCGTGCCGAAACTGCGTGCGGCCGAACAGGTCACCGCGTCAGTCTGGCTGTGCGAGGCGTTGGAAACCGCCCACGGTCTGCCGGCACACACGCTGCGCTTCGAGCTGCAGATCGAGAGCCCGCAGGCGGTACTCGGCCCCGACGGGACCGCGACCCTCGCCCGCGCGATCCAACTGGCCGATCACCGGTGCAGCGGGTTGCATTACGGCACATACGATTACAGCGCTGCCTGCGGGATCGCACCACAACATCAGGCGCTCGACCATCCTGTGGCCGACTACGCCAAAGCGGTGATGCAGGCCGCCGCCGCGCAAACCGGGGTCTGGGTGGCCGACGGCTCGACGCAGGTGGCCCCGATGGGCACCGAAGAGCAAGTGGTGCAGGCGATCCGGCGTCACCATCGGCTCGTCACCCGGTCCCTCGAGCGCGGTTTCTACCAGGGTTGGGACATGCACCCCGGCCACCTGGTGACGCGGTGGCTGGCCACCTTCACGTTCTTCCGGGCCGCCATGGCCGCCGCGGCGCCCCGGCTGCAGGCCTACCTGGACCGCAGCGGCGGCCCGATCGTCGACGAGCCCGCGACCGCCGAAGCGTTGGCGGCGGTGGTGCTGCGCGGCCTGGATTGCGGCGCATTCGGCGCCGACGACGTCCTCGAAGTCGCGCCCGGCGCCACCGTTGAAGTACTCCGAAACCTCAAGAACCGAAAGCTGTCATGACTGAATCACTGCCGGACTTCACCTGGCTGCCCGATCTCGCGCTACGGAGCCTCGGCGGGGCGGTGATCTGGGCGAACGACGAACTGTTCGCCGAGAAGGAGAACCTCGTCTCCCCCGGGCCCTCGGTGTATCGGCCGGCATCGTTCGGGCACAAGGGCCAGGTTTACGACGGCTGGGAGACGCGGCGGCGGCGCGAGGCCGGCCACGATACGGCGATCGTCCGGCTCGGTGTGCCGGGTGTCATCCGTGGCGTGGTGGTCGACACCGCATGGTTCAAGGGCAACTATCCGCCGGCCGTCTCCGTCGACGCCATCGAGGTCGACGACTACCCGACAGCCGAACAGCTCGCGGTCGACCCTGGCTGGGTGCCGCTCATCGAGCGGTCGCGCGTGTACGGCGACACCCGCAACAACTTCGAGGTCTCCTCGGAACAGCGCTGGACGCATGTGCGCCTCAACATCTACCCGGACGGCGGGGTGGCGCGACTACGTGTGCACGGAGAAGGCCGGCCGGACAAGCGATTCCTCGGCGTCGGCCCGGTGGACCTGGCGGCGCTGGAGAACGGCGGTCTGGTGCTCGACGCCTCGAATCGCTTCTACAGCTCGCCGCAGAATCTGATCTTCACCGGACAAGCGCAGGTGATGGGCGACGGCTGGGAAACCGCCCGCCGGCGCGACGACTCCAACGACTGGGTACGCATCCGGCTGGCCGGACCGGGCCGGGTGCGGCTCGCCGAGATCGACACGTCCTACTTCATCGGGAACAGCCCCGGGGCCGCGGCCCTGACCGGATTGCGCGCCGACGGGCAGTGGATCGATCTGCTGCCCCGCACCGACCTGCTGCCCGACACCCGGCACCGTTTCCTCATCGACGCCGGCGACGTGGTGTCCGAGGCACGACTGGACATCTATCCGGATGGCGGGTTGGCCCGATTACGGCTGTTCGGGGAACTCGCGTGAGCTACCCACGCGACCTGGTGGGCTACGGCCGCACCCCGCCGGACCCACAGTGGCCCGGGGGTGCAGCCATCGCCGTGCAGTTCGTCCTCAATTACGAAGAGGGCGGCGAGAACAACGTGCTCGACGGGGATCCGGCCTCGGAGACCTTCCTGTCCGAGATGACCCCGGCCGATGCGTTCCCCAATCGGCACATGAGCATGGAGTCGCTCTACGAGTACGGCTCGCGCGCCGGATTGTGGCGGATACTGAGGATTTTCGAGCGCCGGCATATCCCGCTGACCATCTTCGCGGTGGCGCGGGCCCTGCAGCGGAACCCCGAGGCGCTGGCGGCATTCGGCGAACTCGGACACGAGATCGCCTGTCACGGTCTGCGGTGGAAGTCCTACCAGCTGACTGATCGCGACACCGAACGCGAGCACATGGCCGAGGCAGTCCGGATCCTGACCGAGCTCACCGGCGCCGCGCCGCTGGGCTGGTACACCGGCCGCGACTCACCGCACACGCGCGAGCTGGTGGTCGAACACGGCGGGTTCGTGTACGACTCGGACTCCTACGCCGACGATCTGCCGTACTGGGTGCGGGTGGCCGGCACCGACCATCTTGTGGTGCCGTACACGCTCGACACCAACGACATGCGTTTCGCTTCTCCGGCAGGCTTTTCCAACGGCGAGGAGTTCTTCGCTCATCTGCGTGACGCGTTCGACGTGCTCTACGCCGAAGGTCTGGGCGGCGCCCCGAAGATGCTGTCGATCGGATTGCACTGCCGTCTGGTCGGCCGACCGGCGCGCAGTGCCGCGCTGGAACGATTCCTCGACCACGTGCAGCGTCATGACCGGGTGTGGCTGGCCCGGCGCATCGAGATCGCCGACCACTGGCGCGCCGTGCACCCAGCCGGCTAGCCGTCGCGCCGGACGGTGTACTGCTTGGCCGGCGGTGTTGCGAATTCGCCGCGCTTGCCGGTGCGCAGCCCCATCCGCACCAGCGCCTGCACCGTCAAGGTCGCGGCGCTCACGCCGTCGACCACCGGTACCCCGAGCTCTGTCGAGATCGCGGCGCACATATCGGCCATGCCCGCACAGCCCAGCACGATGGCATCGGAGCCGTCGGCCTCCAACGCCTCCCGGCAGGCCTCGGTGATGACCTTGCGCGCCGTCGGGTCGGTTTCCAGATCCAGCACCGGAATGTCGCAAGCGTGGATACCCAGGCAGAACCGTTGCATCCCATAGCGTTCCGCCAGATCGGCGGCCCGGCCCATGGTGCGCGCCAGCGTCGTCACCACCGAGAAACCCCGGCCGAGGTGGCTGGCGGTCTGCATGGCGGCCTCGGCGATGCCGATGACCGGCCCGGCCGCGACCTCGCGCGCCGCGTCCAGTCCCGGATCACCGAAGCACGCGATCACATAGCCGTCGGCCCCGGCGTCCGCACCGCGCCGGATCGCTTCGAGCAGACCCGGCACGCTCATGGCCTCGTCGTAGTGGCTCTCGATCGAGGGTGGACCGTATTCGGACGTCACGGCAACGATGTCGACGCCGGGATCGGCCACTGCCTGTGCGCAGCGGCCGATCCCGGCGGTCATCGATTCTGTGGTGTTGGGGTTGATGACCCAAATCAGGCTCATCCCAAGGACTCCCGTAGTGTCACGACACCGACTCGGCGACGAACCGGTCGCGCACGGCGAGTAACCGGTAGAGGCCGAGCGCGACGCCACAGCCGATGAACCAGCTGTACTGGGCTGCGGTGTGCATCCCGTACACGCTGCCCGCCAGCAGCACCGGAAGCGCCGCGAGCACCGCGCCGGCCACCGTGGCGATGACCGCAACCTTGTTGTATCCGCCTGTGTACCAGTACTTTCCGGACTCCGCCATGGTGAACAGTTCGTCGACGACCACCTTCTGCTTGCGCACCAGGTAGAAGTCGGCGAGCAGCACACCGAACAGTGGGCCGATGAAGGCGCCCAGGGTCTCCAGGGTGTAGTGGATGACCTCCGGGTTGTTGTAGAGGTTCCACGGGGTGATCAGCACCGAGCCGACCGCGGCGATCATGCCGCCGGCACGCCAGCTGATGCGCTGCGGGCTGACGTTGGAGAAGTCGAACGCCGGGCTGATGAAGTTGGCAACGATGTTGATGCCGATGGTGGCGATGGTGAACGTCAACGCGCCCAGCACGATTGCGAACGTGCTGTCGATGCGGGCCACAGTTTGCACCGGGTCGGTGAGCAGCTCACCGAACACCGGCAGCGTCAGCGACGCGGTCACCACGACCAGCACCGAGAACACCAGGAAGTTGACCGGCAGCCCGAGGAAGTTGCCCTTCTTGACTGCGGTGAACGACTTGCCGTAGCGGGAGAAGTCGCCGAAGTTGAGCATCGGACCCGAGAAGTAGGACACCACCAACGCGATCGCGCCGAGCATCACCGGAATCGAATCGAGGCCGGTGTACTTCACCTCGCCGAGGTTGAGATCGATTGCGCCCCAGCCGGCTTTGTAGATGAGGTAACCGCACAGCATGAACATGACGACGTAGACGGCGGGGCCGCAGAAGTCGATGAACCTGCGGATGGCCTCCATGCCGCGCCAGAAGACGCAGGCCTGCAACACCCACAGCAGCAGGAAGCTGGCCCAGCCCAGCACCGGCAGACCGAGGAAACCGTGGGTGCCGAGGTCTGCGTAGGGAGCCAGTCCCGGGAACAGTTTGAGCAGCACCACATCCAGGGCGGCTGACGCCAGGTAGGTCTGGATGCCGTACCAGGCCACCGCGATCAGTCCGCGGATGACGGCCGGGATGTTCGCCCCCAGCACGCCGAACGCGGTGCGACAGATCACCGGATACGGCACACCCGCGACCTGGCTCGGCTTGGCGACCAGATTGCACAGGAAGTAGACGAGGGTGATGCCGATCAGCAACGCCGCCAGCACCTGCCAACTGGCCAGGCCCAGCGCGAACAGGCTGCCCGCGGTCACATAGCCGCCGACGCTGTGCACGTCGGACATCCAGAACGCGAAGATGTTGTAGGAGCCCCAGCTCTGCTTGCCCAGTGGAGCGAGGTCCTCGTTGGTCAATCGCGGGTCGTAATCCGGTTTGATGACGCCGCCACCGATGGGGTGGCCGGCGGCCTCGACGACGTCACCTGCGCCGATCACCGCGCCCGGTGGGGTCAGGTCCTTGGGAACGAGGGTGTCAGTCATGCTCGAAAACGCTAAGAAAGCAACGTTTCCCTGCTGTTTCCCCCGAGATATGTGGCAATTGCGGAAAAGATATATGTTCCGCCGCTACGCCAGCAGCCCGGTGTCTGTCGGCAATTTGGCGATGACCGCGTTGAGCCGGACGGCATGGTCTTCCGCGATGGCGATCAGCTGCTCGGCATCACCGGCGACGAAGGCGTCGACCATCGCGCAATGATCGGCATGCAGATCCGCCCGGTCGTCCCGGCTGACATGCAGCATCGACTGCACGGGCTCGGTGACATTCCACGCCGCCTCGAGCATGTGCAGCAGCCGATACATGCGCGACGGTCGGGTGAGAGCGGTATGCAACTCCCGGCTCTGCCGGTGGTAGGCGCCCGCGTCGTCGTCGCGGATCGCCTGCTCCAGCCTGATATTGACCGCCACCGCGGCCGCGCGGTCGGCGTCGGATGCGTTGGCCACAGCGACAGCCAGCGACGCCGACTCCAAAGCCTCACGCACGATGTACATTTCGCGTAGCTCTTGCGGCGTCAACAAGGCCACCGTGTACCCGAAGTTGAGCCGGTGCTCCACCAGCCCTTCGCCGATGAGCGTTTTCAGCGCCTCCCGTACCGGAATCTGGCTGACGCCGAACACGTCTGCCACGTCGGCCAAGGGGATCGGCGTACCGGGCGGCACCCCGCCGTCGAGGACCACACGGCGCAACTCGGTCAGTACCCCCTGCTGGGACGGCGCAGTCCGATCTGCCACCAGCTGCCCGAGCAGGACAGAACGCCGGTGGGGCCGCATACCCGCAGAGTAGGTCGGCCTTGTTGCCGGCCTCGTTTCCGCGACGTTTCGACTCGGTTAGCGAATCACTTGGTCAGGACGGCGTGCGCGGCGTTGTAACCCGGAATGAAGTTGACGGCCGGACCACCGTGGCAGCCGGCGCCGCCCAGGTAGATCCCCTCGACCGGCAGCTCCTGGTCGAGGTAGCCGCGCGGACCGGGGCGGTTGGGCCCCATCTGTTCGGGGTGGATCAGGCCGTGGCAGTAGTCGCCGCCGGGGGCGCCGAACATCCGGTCCATGTGCCGCGGCGTGAACGTCGTGTGCCGCAGGATCAGCTTCTCGAAGTTGGGCGCCACGCGGGTGATCTTGTCGATGACCCGTTGTCCCATCTCGCGTTTCATCGATCCGTAGTCGCCGTCGCCTTCGACCGGGAACCACAGCGCGAACGCCGACGACGCATGCTTACCCGGTGGCGCCAACTCGGGATCCAGGACCGACGGAATCTGCCAGGCGATGGACGGATCGGCCGGCACGATGCCCCTCCGGCTGTCCTCCCACTGCTGCTGCAGTTCCTCCGGAGTACTGAAAAGGCCGATGGTGCCCTGCAATTCGGGGTTGTTGAGGATCTCGTAGGGCTCGGCAAATTCCGGGGTGCCGTCGAGCGCGAAGTGCATCTGCAGGTAGCTGCCGCGGTGGTCGACGCGCGTGTAGCGTGTCCGCACATCGTCGGGCACGGCGCCGCCGAGGAGCCGGTCCACGGTCAGCGAGGGCGCGAGCGACGAAACCACCACGGGTGCAGCGATTTCCGCGCCATCGTCCAGCCGGACGCCCGTGACCCGGCCGTCGGCGACGGTGATGGCGGCGACCGCGCTGCGCAACCGGACCTCACCGCCGTGCGCGACGAACGTGTCCTCGAGGTGCTTAGCCAGCGCGCCGATGCCGCCCTTGAGCTTTCGCATCAGCGACGCACCGTCGGTCGGGACGGCGAGTCCGAAGGCCAGCGCGGCGGCGCTGCCCGGCGTCGCCGGGCCGCGGTAGGTGGAGTTGCACGCCAGTACCGACAGCATGCCGCGGATGGCGCCGTGCTTGTCCTTGTCCGGCAGGTAGCGGTCGAGGACGTCGGTCACCGAGCCGAAGAGCATGTCGGTGATGGCCGACCGTTCGAATTCGTTTGTGGCGCAGGCATACATCTCGTCGTACGTCTTGGGTGGGAGGCCGGCATCGAAACGGCCCAGGGCCCGCGCCGGCGCCATGCTCCAAGCCATCAGGCCGGCCATGCCGTTGACGGCCTCGGCACCGTGCACCTCGTTCATGTGGGTGAGCAGTTTCATCGGGTCGGAGTAGAAGAGCAACGGATCGTCGCCGATGCCCCGCATGTTGACCGACATGACTTCCTGCTCGACGCTCGGGACCTCGTCGAGGCCCAGCTCCTGGCTCACTTTGAGCGACGTGGGGAACTGCTCGGACCCGGCGATCTCGAACTTGAAGCCGTCGAACAGTTCGACGGTCGAGGCCATGCCACCGGAATACAACTTGGATTCCAGACACAGCGTGCGGAGGCCGGCTTTCTGCAGCATCACCGCCGAAGCCAGCCCGTTGTGCCCCGCTCCCACCACGATCGCGTCGAATTGCGCCATTTCCGCAGAGTCGCACTCGTGCGAAGTTTTGTCAATAGTGACAAAACTTGTCGACGCCGATCAGACCGGTCCGGCCGCCAGCTGGTCCAGCGCCTGGTGGCACATGCGCGCCAGGTCGGCCAGCGATCGATCGGTGCCCAGCATCCATACCTCCATCGCGCCGAAGACCGCGGCGGCAATGGTCCGCGAGGTCACCGCGATACGCAGCCGGTCAGGCGATCCACCGCGCCTTGCCAGGTGCTCGGCGATGGCATCTGCGAAGTCCGCCTCGACCTGCCGGATGTGGCTGACGATGCGGTCGGCGTCGAGTTCCTGTTCGCGCAGCGCCGCAATCTTGGTGACCGCGCCGAAGTCGTACGGAAAGGCAAAGATCGCAGCCTGCACGGCCGTCAGCACCGGCTCGTCGGCGGGTCGTCCGGCCAGCGCGGTGCGGAACCAGTGCAGCCCGGCGTCATAGTCGGCGAACAGCAGCTCGTGCTTGGAGGTGAAATGCCGGTAGAACGTGCGCAGTGAGACTCCCGCGTCCGCGGCGATCTCCTCGGCCGTGGTGCCCTCGACGCCTTGCGCCAGAAAACGAACCAGCGCCGCCTGTTGCAACGCCTCACGCGTGCGCTCACTACGTACAGTCTGCGGCGGCCGGGGCATCTCAGTACGGTACCGCAGAATGTTTTGTCACGATTGACAAAACATTCCGCGGCGAGCAGACTCCGCTGGCATGGTCTCGCTCATCGTCCACGCCCTCCTCGGACTGATCACCATCGCGTTCATCGTCAAGCTCAATCCCGCGGTCTTCCGCAAGCCTGCCGACGGGCCCGCATTCTCGGCACTCGAGTCGGCCTACTACGTGATCGGCATCGCCTCGATCGCGCTGGGCTACTACTTCAACACCAAGTTCGTGATGGATTACCAACCGCCCGATGGCAATCCGATCACCGGGCCGGGCAGCTGGTCGGACTACATCCGCCTGATGTTCGTCAACCCGGCGGCGTCGTCGGCCGGCCAGGACTACACCATCATCAATGTCATCCTGCTGCCGCTGTTCAGCATCGCCGACGGCCTGCGGCGTGGCATCCGGCACCCTTGGCTGTTCTTCGTCAGCAGCCTGTTCACCAGTTGCGCCTTCGCGCTGGCGTTCTACTTCGCCGTCATCGCACGCCAGCAGCGGCACGAGCGCGCCGTCGACCACGTCAGGGGTTCTGCGACAATCCAGGGGTGACGCCACCGGGGATGGCCGCCCGCCTGCGGCCCTACGCCTCCACCATCTTCGCCGAGATGTCGGCACTCGCCGCGCGGGTCGGCGCCGTCAACCTCGGCCAGGGATTTCCCGACGAAGACGGCCCGACGCCGATGCTCGCGGTGGCGCAACAGGCCATCGCGGACGGCGTCAACCAGTACCCGCCCGGCCCCGGTATCCCCCAGCTGCGCCAGGCCATCGCCGCCCAGCGCACGCGGCACTACGGCATCGACTACGACCCGGACACCGAGGTGCTGGTCACCGTCGGCGGCACCGAGGCCATCGCCGCGGCGGTGATCGGGTTGGTCGAGCCGGGATCCGACGTTGTGATCATCGCGCCGTTCTACGACTCCTACTCCCCGGTGATCGCCATGGCCGGCTGCCGCCGGGTCGTCGTCCCGCTGGCGCCGAACGATCATGGCTTCGTCATCGACATCGACCGACTCCGCGCCGCGATCACGCCGGCCACCCGAGCTCTGATCCTCAACTCGCCGCACAACCCGACGGGCATGGTCGCCAGTCATGAGGAGCTGACGGCCATCGCCGCGCTCGCCGTCGAGCATGACCTCCTGGTCATCACCGACGAGGTCTACGAGCAGCTGACATTCGACGGCCATCAACACCGGCCACTCGCGGGCTACCCCGGTATGGCCGAGCGCACCGTCACCATCTCCAGCGCCGCCAAGATGTTCAACTGCACCGGCTGGAAGATCGGTTGGGCGTGCGGGCCCGCCGACCTGATCGCCGGGGTACGCGCCGCCAAGCAGTATCTGACGTACGTCGGGGGCGCCCCGTTCCAGCCGGCCGTCGCGCACGCGCTGGACCACGAGGACGCCTGGGTCACGGCCCTGCGAAAGTCCTACCGCGGCAAGCGAGATCGCTTGGCCGGTGCCCTCACCGATATCGGCTTCGATGTGCACGACAGCTTCGGCACCTACTTCCTGTGCGCCGATCCCCGGCCCCTCGGGTACGACGACAGCACCGCCTTCTGCGCGGGACTGCCCGAGCGGATCGGCGTCGCGGCGATCCCGATGTCGGCGTTCCTGGATCCGGGCTCTCCCGACTCAGCGGGCTGGAATCACCTGGTGCGCTTCGCCTTCTGCAAACGCGACGACACCCTCGACGAAGCCATCAGCAGGCTCCGCACCCTCTGATCGTCACCCCCGTCGTGGGTGAGCAGCCCGGTCACCACAGGCTGCTGCGGCCCACCGCTGCGCACCACCACCAGCTTCTCCAACAGCGGAGAAGGTAGGCGGTCGGTCATACGAGCTCCCTGTCGACGAAGTGTGGACCTAGCCGTAGAGACGAGTCACCCGCGCCCGCAGCCGGTCGACCGCAGCATCGAGCACCAGTTTGCGGGCTCGGCGCAACAAGAACTCGGGAATGGGGGCGACGAGGTCCACGATGATGTCGAACCGCACCCGCGTCCGGTCACCCTCGCGAGTCAATTTGTACTCGGCATGCTGCCCGCGTTGTTGGAAGGTGTCGGCCGCGTCCCACACCATCCAGTCATCACCCCAGTGGTACTCCAGCAGCTCCTTGTCGGTGATGCCCATGATCTTGACGGTCGCTTTGACGTGGTGGGGACGACCGTCGGGATACCGATCTACTACCCGTAATTCCCGGTGCAAGCTGCGCCATTGCGACGCCTCGTCCATATCGGCCAGCGCATCCATGATGGCTTCGGGCGAGGCGTCGATCACCAGCTCTCGGGACGCCATAACTGCCATAAGGGCAAATTTAGTCCTCTCCACCGGCCTCGGGTACCGAATGCGTCAGCTAACTTCCCAAACCGTTACCAGCCGACCTCGCCGATCGGCGTGGTCTGCTGCGGCGGGGCGCCGACCGGGCCCGACGGGGTGCGGGAGAAGCGCGGCGCCGGGGCGGCCTGATCGACACCGTCGACGGTGACGATCGTCGACCTGGCCCGGAGGTGCTCGCCGGCGGCGGCCTCGGTCCAGGTGAGCACGGGAGTGACGCAGGCGTCGGTCCCGGCGAACGTCTCGGTCCACTCTTCACGGGTCCGGCTCGCGAACCGGGCAGCAAAGATGTCGCGCATCTCGTCGTAGCGCGCGAGGTCGAACTGGTTCGGCACCTCGGCGGGATCCAGGCCGAGGCCCACAAGTAGCTGAGCGAAGAACTGCGGCTCGATGGAGCCGACCGCCATGTAGCCGCCGTCGGAGGTCTCATAGACGCGGTAGTACGGTGCGCCGCCGTCCAGGAGGAACGACTCGCGCTGGTCCTTCATCACGCCGGTGGACTTCATGGTCCACATCATCTGGGCGAGCATGCTGACGCCGTCGACCATCGCCGCGTCGACGACCTGGCCGCGGCCGGACTGTTCGCGTTCGTACAGCGCCGTCACGATGCCGATCAGTGTCAGCATCGAGCCACCGCCGAAATCGGCGACCAGGTTCAGGGGTGCCACCGGCGGCCGGTCGCGGTAGCCGATGGCTGACAGCGCGCCGGTCTGCGACAGGTAGTTGATGTCGTGGCCCGCGGTCTGCGCCAGCGGCCCGTCCTGCCCCCAGCCGGTGATCCGGGCGAAGATCAGGCGCGGGTTGACGGCTTCGCACTCGGCTGGGCCGACACCGAGGCGCTCACACGTGCCGGGGCGGAAACAGTCAAGCAGCACATCGGCTTTCGCGGCCAGAGCGAGCAGAGCGGCCGGGTCGGATTTGACGTCCAGGTCGACGATCCGCTTGCCGCGGTGCAGCAGGTCGACGTTCTCGGCCGGCATGGTCAGCCCGCCGGGGCGACGGACCCGCACCACGTCGGCGCCGAGGTCGGCCAGCATCATCGCGGTGTGCGGTCCGGGGCCGATCCCGCCGAGTTCGATTACCTTGACTCCGGCCAATGGCCCCGCATTCGTCATCCCGCGACGTTAGCCCATGGGTCGACGAGCCTGAATCCCGGTGCGCGTCAGCCCTTCTTGTTCTTGGCCATGAACTTTTTCAGCCCCTCGGTGGCGGTCTCGGCGCCGCCGCTGACGCTGCGCTTCAACAGGAAACCGGGGATCGGCACCACCGGGTCGACGGTGATCTCGAACTTCACCTTGGTCTTGTTGCCTGCGGGGGTCAGCGTGTAGCGCGCTTCCTGCTTCTTGAGCGACGACGACCTGATCAGCACCCAACTGCCCGTCAGATCGGTCCAGGTGTATTCGAGGATCTGGTCGTCGGCCATGCCGGCGGCCTTGATGGTCATCTTGGCCTGCTTGGGCCGGCCGTTGTCGTAGGTGTCCAGGACTTCGGCCTTGGTGTACTGCGGCGACCACACGGGTGTCTGCGCAAGGTCTGCGATGACATCCATGATCTCTTCAGGGGTTGCCTCGATGGTCACTTCGTGCGACGCGCTGACTGCCATGGCGCGACCATAGACCACAGCGCCCAGCGCCGTGGCAAGGATGGTGCCATCCAGCGGGACGACCGTCAGTGGATGTTCGCCTGAATCTTCGTGGCGATATCCGCGGCTGCCGTCACCGGCGCCTTGGGTGTGCAGGCCTCGACGTCGATGATCACGTTGGCGACCCGCTGCAGGACGTGTTGGCACCAACGGGTTTCGGGCCCGGTGCCACGCGTGATGGGCATGGCGAGCTTGCTGTCGGTGCGCTCGAGGTCACCCGACAGCCACTTGGGCAGCGGCTTGTCGTTGAGCCGGATGTTCACGTGGTGGTTGGTGCACTTGGCCCATCGCTCGGCCGAGAGGTTGAAGAAGTTCCGAGCCGCGTCGGCAGTCGGGTAGTAGACGACCGACTGCGCCGCCAGGTAGTTCCAGTCATCGACGTCGGGGACCCGCAGCGTCTGCTGCCGCATGGCCTTCCAGTCCTGGCCGCTCTTGAGGTCCTTGCCGTCCTTCGAGTAGATGACGGACTCGTCGATCTGCCAGACGCCGAGGCAGTTCAGGTTCGGCAGGAGATTGCGGTGGTCGTCCATCCCATCTTTCGGCGGGCGACCGACCAGGCCGGTGGTGCCCAGCGTCTTGTTCAGCTCGTCGGGGGTCAGCAGCAGGTCGTTGATGCTCGACTCGGCAACCGCCGACGGGGTCGCAGGTGTCGGCGTGCCACCCTTGCCACCGCAGGCGGCCAGCGCCAGGCACAGCACGGCGACGCCGAAGGCGTGTCGCTTCACGGGTTCCTTATATACAGGCGCGCGGTCAGGCGTGAGTGCCGGCGGCGGCGCAGCCGCGCTGAACGGCTTCGGCGTTGGTGTTGACCTCGGTGGCTGTGCTGTCGAGGGTCGAGCCGGTCATCCCGATGCCCATCTTCACGAACAATTTGGCGGCTCCGACCGACCAGGACCGCATCGGGTTGGCGATCTCCGGCGACAGGCCCGGCGTGTTGGAGGCGTCCATCGCGACCTGTGCCGAGTTCCGCAGGCTGGTCCGGCCGGTCTGGTTGGTCTGACCGATGTACGGGTCGTTGTTCTCGAGATCGTCGGCGAAAGCGCCGTAGCCATCCGCCGCATTGTCGAGCGCAGCTGCGAACTGTGAACATGCCGCGACCGCCGCCGGATCAGCGTTCGCCGAGGTGATGCCGGAAGACTGGACCGAAGCACCGGCATCCACAGGGGCCGGACCGGCTTCGTCTGCGTCGGCTTCGGCCGAGGGCTGCCCGAATACACCGGCGCCCAAGACGATTGCACCGGCTGCCACGAACCTCACCCAGGTGTGTGAAGACTTCACCGTTTTCCTCCAAGTCATTCGCGCCGCGTCCACCGGAGGCATTGTGCACACCTGGCTATGACGGACGCTTGGCGTTCGACGCTCCCACGGTCGGGCGTGTAGATGGCCAATTGGTTAACGCAAGTCAAACCCACGATTTCCAATCCCCGTCGGTTGCATGGCACGGTTAACGGAATGACCTAGATCACACTTCCTGATCAGCGCATTCCACAGCCTTCGACCATGACAAATACTTCCACCAATACACGCGTATTCCGAAGTAGCCCAGTGGTCGATAACGGAGGGGCAAGTTTTTGCGGTCCGTTAACCGTCCGGCTACCCGCCCATTAGATGCTCCGCAGCGACACAAATTCAGCAACTACAGCGATCACAGGAACGCTGTACATACCCAATAACGAGAGGCGCGCACATCACCATGTCGAACCGTTTTGCCATGTTGGCAGCCCTTTGCGTGGTGCTCCCGGTCGGTACCGCGCCGTTGGCACTCGCTGACCCGCCGGCCGATCCCGT
>Ga0070667_100001380_pt1 | contig 21746 bp, 19 predicted proteins | sample KBSS33metaG_FD_64659 | JGI IMG/M metagenome (GOLD analysis project Ga0070667, IMG submission 64659) | Switchgrass rhizosphere microbial communities from Kellogg Biological Station, Michigan, USA - KBS S3-3 metaG | ecosystem: Host-associated > Plants > Roots > Rhizosphere > Soil ... | reverse complement strand
CGGAGCCGATCGCGCTGCTCACCACCTTCACCGAGGACTACGACCGGGTCAGCATGCACGGGGTGCGGGCGGAGCTGATCCGCGCCCAGGCCAAGGCGGTGGGCCTGCCGCTGGTCGAGGTCCGGATTCCGGCGGCCTGCGTGAACGAGGTCTACGAGCAGCGGATGGAAGCGGCGCTGAGCTCGCCGCCCCTTGCCGAGGTGCCGACGATGGCCTTCGCCGACCTCTTCCTCGCCGACATCCGCGCCTACCGCGAGGAGCGACTGCGCTCGGTCGGCCGCGAGGCCCTCTTCCCGCTCTGGGGACGTGACACCGCCGCCCTCGCCGAGACCTTCGTCGCGGCCGGCTTCGAGGCGACGATCTGCTGCCTCGACCCGGCCCAGCTCGACCCCTCCTTCGCCGGTCGCCGCTACGACGCTTCGCTTTTGGCCGAGCTGCCCGCGGGCATCGACCCCTGCGGCGAGAACGGCGAGTTCCACACCTTCGTCCACGGCGGGCCGATCTTCGCCGCGCCGATCCAGGTCGAGGTGGGGGAGACCGTCGAGCGCGACGGCTTCGTCTTCACCGACCTGCTCGCCGCGGACGACGGCGGGAGGGTCTGACGTTGTCTGCCCAGCTCCCCTTCGACCCGATCGAGGAGGCCCGCCGCCACTGGGATCAGCGCTGGGACCGGACCGCGGGCGGGGAGATGGTCGCCGTCACTTCGATCATGCGCGTGCACCAGATCCTGACCGGGCGCCTGAACGAGTTGCTGGAGCCCTTCGAGCTCACCTTCCCCCGCTACGAGGCGCTGATGCTCCTCCATGGGCTCGAGCATTCCGGCCTTGTCCGCCGGGTCCCCCACGAGTCCGACCGCCGCGCGGTCCTCGCCGAGATCCTGCCGGCTGGCCGCACGGTCGCCGAGAGCGCGACCGAGGCTCTGAACGAAGCCGGTTTCGCCACCGAGCCGCTCTCGGCCCCGGAGCTCAGCTCCGTGGCCAGCGTGCTTCGCACCCTCCGCCTCGGTGCCGGCGACTTCCCAGGCTAGCTCCCGCAAGGGAGAACGTGGTATTCCTACTATCTGCTTACCGCGTATCTACCGAACGGAGGGATTGAATGGCACTCGAGCGCGTAGGAGTTCTCGGCGGCGGTCTGATGGGCTCCGGCATCGCCGAGTCGGTGGCTCGCGCCGGGATTCCGGTCACCGTCCGTGACATCGATGAGGCGGCGATCGATTCGGCGCGTGTCCGGATCGAGACCTCGGTGGGCCACGCCGTCTCCCGCGGCAAAGTCGAGCAGGACGAGGGGGAAGAGATCCTCGAGCGGATCGACTTCACCGTCGAGCTCGAGCAGATGGCCGGTACCGACCTGGTGATCGAGGCGGTCCCCGAGAACGCCGAGCTGAAGGCCGGCATCCTCGCTCAGGTAGCCGGCATCGTCGCCGAGGACACACTGATCGCCTCCAACACCTCTTCGATCCCAATTGCCCAGCTCGCGGCCCGCATCCCTAGCCCCGACCGCGTCCTCGGCCTCCACTTCTTCAGCCCGGTGCCGGTGATGAAGTTGGTCGAGGTGGTCTCCTCGCTCGACACCAGCGAGGAGACCGTGGCGGCCGCCAACGAGTTCGCCGAGCGGATCGGCAAGCGGGCGATCGTGACCAAGGACCGCTCGGGCTTCATCGTCAACATGCTGCTCGTTCCCTACCTGATGGCGGCGATGCGGATGTACGAAGAGGGCTTCGCCTCGGCCGAGGACATCGACGAAGGGATGCGGCTCGGCTGCGGGCACCCGATGGGTCCGCTGGCGCTTTCGGACATGATCGGGCTCGACGTCCTCTACAGCGTCTGCGACTCGATCTACGAGGAGTTCAAGCGAACCGAGTACGCGCCGCCGCCGCTGCTGAAGCGGATGGTTGCCTCGGGACGGAACGGCCGCAAGGCCGGACGCGGGTTCTACGAGTACGAGCGGGAGCGCCAACCGGCCTAGAGTTGGGCTGGATGAGCGCGAAGCGCGGGATCTTCCTGGCGCCATTCGATGAGCTCGCCGATCCGCGACTGCTCGTCGAATTGGCGCAGCGTGCCGAGCGGAGCGGCTGGGACGGCTTCTTCCTCTGGGACCACGTCAACTACCGGCCCCCGGTCAGCGCGCTCGCCGATCCGTGGATCGCCCTGGCTGCGATCGCCGGCACCACCGAGCGCCTGCGGCTCGGGCCGATGGTCACCCCGCTGTCGCGGCGTCGGGTCCACAAAGTGGCTCGCGAGACAGCGACGCTCGACCGCCTCAGCGCCGGCCGGCTGACCCTCGGCGTCGGCCTCGGCAGCGACCGCAACGGCGAGCTCGAGCCTTTCGGCGAGGAACTCGACCCGCGCCGGCGCGCCGAGCTGCTCGACCAGGGGCTCGATCGCCTCGCCGCCTTCTGGGCCGGCGAGTTCGAGCCGCCGCCGGTGCAGAGCCCGCGGATTCCGGTCTGGGTCGCCGGGCGCTGGAAGACGCGCCGGCGCCCGCTCGAGCGGGCGGCCCGCTGGGACGGTTTCTTCCCGATCGAACTGCCCGATCCGGACGCCCTGGCGCGGCTCGCCGAGGAGGTCGGCGAGCTCCGCGACGGAGCCTCGGGAGGGTTCGACCTCGTCGCCGAGATCGCCCCGGGCGATGCCGCCGCCCCCTGGGAGGCGGCCGGCGCGACCTGGGTCGTGACCGATTTCGAGTCGCAGCCGCGACGCCGCGAGGTCGAAGCCGCGATCGACGCCGGGCCCGGGGATTAGCCGCGCTTGCGGGTCCCGATCAGGAGGTGCTGCCGACCGCGACGCAGCGGTCGGGCGGGTCGCAGCCGAACGCCTTGATCGTCGGCGCCGCGCCCTCGATCCCCTCGATCTCGTCGGACCCCCGCCGCGCCCGCCGCAGCTCGCTGTTCCTCGCCGACCTCACCGACGCCACCCTGGCCGGCTCCGAATGGGACGACGACGAGGCAGGCGACCGCCCCTGGCAGTGGGCGACGCTCTGCAACACGGTGATGCCCGCCGACGCCGTCGTCAGCGGCGACCGCGACTGCCCGCGGTGATTCAGGACGCCGGCCGGTAGGTGAGGAGCACCACGCCCGAGTCGAAGCGCTTCACGTCCTCGAGCTCGAATCGCAACGTTTCCCGGTCGCCGAGCACGTGGACGTTGCCCCCGCCCCAGACGATCGGGTTGAGGTAGACCTCGAACTCGTCGACCAGGCCCTTCTCGGCGAGGGCGTAGGCGAACTCGCCGCTGCCGTGCATGAAGAGGTCGCCGTCGACCTCCTGCTTCAGCTTCGGGACCGAGTCCTCGAGGTCGCCTTCGAGCGCGGTCGCGTTCCACTCGAGCTCGCCGGACAGCGAGTTGGAGCCGACCCACTTCGGTATCGCGTTGACCATGTCGGCCCATTTGCCGGTCTCGTTCGGCCAGTACCCCGCCAGGCCCTCGTAGGTCTTGCGGCCCAGCACCAGCCCGCCGGAGCGCGCCTGGCGCTCGAACGAGTACTCGGCATGGTCGCCGCCTGGCTGCACCCACTCGCCGACCGGGTCGATGACGCCGTCGACGGTGGCCTGGGTGGTCGCAATCAGCTTTCCCATCTCGGTCCTCCTTCGTTTGCGGGAGTTCTCTCTGGGCTCCCTCTACCCATGGGACGAACGGGCGGCGGCGGAATCGACAAAAGAAAGTTTGTGCTGTTAATCTCATTGTCAGTTAGGCTGGGCGTGGGGCTTTGGGATGAATCCGCTTTCGCGTTCCGCCGTCGGCACCGGGACCGATCCTGTTCGGCTCGCCGGGCTGCTCCGGCGCGCCCACCATCTGGCGATCGAGCGGGGGACGCCGCCGAGCGTGATGCGGACGGTGGTGGCGAGCTCGTGGACCCGGGCCGCGGCGGCCGGCGTCGACCCGGACGGGAGTGCGCCGGCCGTGCTCGACGACCGGCAGACCGCGCGGGCGCTGGCGAGCAACCCGGCCGCGGAGTACCTGGGGGAGATCGAACGGCTGCTGCGCGAGGTGCTGACCGGGGGGAGCTTCGCGGTCTTCTCCGATCCCGACGGGGTGCTGCTGTGGGCGAGCGGCGACCCGGTCGCGATCGATGGCGCTGCCGGCTCGGGCTTCCTACCCGGCCATCTCTGCAGCGAGGAAGCGGTCGGGACGAACGCGGTCGGCACCGCGATCGCGCTCGACGCGCCAGTCCAGATCTTCGCCGCCGAGCACTTCAACCGCCGCTTCCACACGCTCACCTGCGCCGCGGCGCCGATCCGCGACCCGGAGACCGGCCGGCTGCTCGGCGTACTCGACGTCTCCGGCGACTTCAGGACCGGGCATCCGCACACGCTGGCCCTGGTCCGCGCCGTCGCCCGCGTGGCCGAAGACCGGATCGAAGCGCGAGCGCGGAGCCGGGACGACGAGCTGCGCGCCGCCTACCTCGACTGGGTCAAGGGCAGCCGCTGCGAGCGCAGCGCGCTGGTCGCCAGCGGCGGCCGGGTGCTCGCCGCCTCGCCGCGGGGCTGGCTCGGGTCACGCCTGCGGGTGCGGCGCGACGGCCGCCTCGCCCTGCCGCCGGACCTGGCGGTCGACGCCGAGGGGATCGGCGGCGCGGCCGGCGCCGTGGTGGTCCGCCCACGCGAGGCGCGCGAGAAGCGGCGCGCCGGCCCCGGCGCGCCGATGGAACTGCGGGTCGAGGCCGGCCGGGTGCACGTCTCGATCGGCGAGTGGGAGCTGCCGCTCAGCCAGCGGCACGGCGAGATCATCGCCAACCTCGCCGCCAACCCGGACGGGCTCAGCGGCGAGCTGCTCGGCGCGACGGTCTATGGGCCCGACTGGAGGCCGGTGACGCTGCGGGCCGAGGTCTCGCGGCTGCGGCGGTTGCTCGGACCGGTGATCGGCCACGACCCCTACCGCCTGCTGGTCGAGGTCGTCGCCGATCGCGCGGCGCTCGCCGCATTCCTCGCCTAGTCGCGCCCTCGCAACGTTTTGCAACCCCGCCCGGCTGCTGACACCCGGGCGGGCCGGGCCTAGCGTCGAAGCCGTGATCTACCCGCACGGGATGGTGGCATGACCAGGGCGAGGCTCACCGTCGCGCTCCTGGCCGTCCTTGCGCTCGGTGCGCTCGGCATCGTCGTCGGCAACGCCGCGGCGTTGCCCGGCGACACGCCGATCGTGCCGGTCGGTCCCGCCAACGGGGCGAAAGTGCCGGCGGTCGAAGAAGGGCTCAAGGTCACCTACACCTGCCCGAGCTACCGCAGCGGGGAAGAAATCGAAGAAATCGAAGTGCCGGTCCCGCCCAAAGAAGAAGGCGGTGAAGAAGAAGAAGAAGAAGGGGAAGAAGAAGAAGTCGAAGTGATCGAAAAACTGGTCCCGGTCTTCGGCAACAGCGAAAGCTATGGCGTCCGTTTCTCGACCAGTTCGGCGCTCGGCAAAGAAGGCCGGCTGAGCACGACCGGCTTCGGCGAAGCAGGCGAAGGCGAAGCCGAAGTTGTCAAAGGGACGCCCTGGTGCAGCACCGAACTCGAACTGCCGACCTCGCCGAACCCCGCCGCCCTCTACCAGGGAGTGGTCTACTGGCAGGCGTTCCGCGAATGCGAAGGCTGCACGACCGGGTTCGAAACCGGGCCAGTGCAGGCGTTCGTCGTCGTCCCGACCGACGAAGAAGCGGAAATCAGCTTCGAAGACCAGGTCTTCGGCGGCTACCTGACGAAGGTCTCCTTCGCCGGCGAAGCGGGCCTGAAAGGGGCCAAAGTCGCGCTGCAGCAGTGGGTCGGGACCGAATGGAAGACGATCGGCGAAGAACCCGGGACCGAATTCGGGGAAAACAGCTTCTTCATCAAGCTCGGCGTCGGCCACAAGCTGCTGCGCCCGGTCCTGATCGGCGTCGGCGTGACCCTGCCGCTGGAACAAAAGGCAAAGACCGTACGCAAGGTGAAAAAAGGCACGCCGACCGGGGTCAAGACCGGCGAGTGGGTCTACTCGCTGAAACCCGAACGCGAAGAATTCCCGCTCAGCTTCCGAGTCACCAACAACGGCACGATGCTCCGCGGCCTCACCGCTTCGGTCGAAGCGATCTGCAATAACCCGGCCGACAAAACCCAGAAAACGACGATCGAATCGACCTCCTCGGTGAAAGCCGCGCCGATCGCGCCGAACGGCACCGTCGTCGCCCACTTCACCACCACCGGCGCAACCCCCTCGACCGTGACGTTGACCGGCAACTTCTTCAACGGCCGGTTCAGCGGGTTGCTGACGTCGAATTTCCTCACGAACTGCAACGGGTTCAGGGAGTTCGAAGCGGTGCCGGCGCCAAAAGGTTCCGGGAAATAGGGCTTCCGGGAAATAGGGCGAGGGACTAGTTCCTAGGGATCAGTCCCTCCGCCCACACCATCCCCGGCCAGCACCCTCAACGCCTCCGCCGGCGCATGCACCATCACCGGCTTCCCATGCTCGTGAAACTCCAACCCCTCTCCATGATTGGGAATCGACGCCTGCACCACCTCACCCGTCACCAGCCTCACCATCACCTGCAGGTTCGAACCGACGAACACCGTGCGGTCGACCATCCCCGGTAGGCAGTTCTCGCCCGGTCGCTCGGCGAGCGGCACGACCTCGAGCCGCTCCGGCCGGATCACCACCGAGGCGGCGCCGCGGCAGCCGAGCTCGCCGCAGCCGGCGCGCAGTTCGAACTCGCCGACCCGCACCATGCAGCCGCTGCCATTGCGGCCGAGCGCCTCGGCCCGCATCACGTTGGCGACGCCGAGGAAGTCGGCGACGAACAGGGTCGCCGGGCTCTCGTAGACCTCGAGCGGGGTGCCGACCTGGTCGACCCGGCCGCCGTTCATCACCGCGATCCGGTCGCTCATGCTGAGCGCCTCTTCCTGGTCGTGGGTGACGAAGACGAAGGTCGTCCCCACCTCCTCCTGCAGCGATTTCAGCTCGAGGCGCAACTGGCGGCGGATTTTCGCGTCAAGGGCGCCGAGCGGCTCGTCGAGCAAGAGCAGCGCCGGCCGCAGGACCAGGGCGCGGGCGAGGGCGACGCGTTGTTGCTGGCCGCCCGAGAGCTGGTGCGGCCGCCGCTTGGCGAGGGCGCCGAGCTCGACCATCTCGAGCGCATCCTTGGCGCGCCGCTCGCGCTCCTTGCGGGGCACCTTCTGGTAGCGCATCCCGAAGGCGACGTTGTCGAGGACGTTGAGGTGGGGGAAGAGGGCGTAGCTCTGGAACACCGTGTTGACGTTGCGGCGGTCGGGCGGCACGGTGGCGAGGCTGGTGCCGTCGAGCATGATCTCGCCCTTGGTCGGCCGCTCGAACCCGGCGACCATCCGCAGCGTCGTCGTCTTGCCGCAGCCCGAGGGGCCGAGCAGCGAGAAGAACTCGCCGGCGGCGACGTCGAGCGAGATCGAGTCGACCGCGGTCACGTCGGCGAACCGCTTCTCGAGCTCGTGCAGCTCGAGCGCCCCGCCACCTCCCATCGCTATCGCCGTCGCCATCGTCCCGCTCCCTTCACTCGATTCCGGTCAAGTCGGCCATCGCCCCCGACTGCTTCTGCTGTTCGCCGGAGTGGCGGCCGAACCAGCGCAGCACCAGGTAGGCCCCGCCGACCCCGATCAGCGTCACCACCACCATGATCGTCGCCACCGCGTTCAGCGCCGGGGTCGTGGCGCCGCCGCGAGCATTGGCGTAGAGCAGCATCGGCACCGTCGTCGTCTCGCCGCTCGAGGACATGTACTGGGTGACGACGAAGTCGTCGATCGAGAGGGCGAAGACGATCAGGGCGCTGGCCAGCACCGCCGGCAGCAGCATCGGCAGCAGCACGTGCTGCAGCGACTGCCTGGTGGAGGCGCCGAGGTCGCGCGCCGCCTCCTCGTACTCGGGCCCGATCTGCGCCAAGCGGCTGCGGACGATGACGACGACGTAGGAGATCGAGAAGGTCACCTGGCCGATCACCTGCGCGGTGGTCCCGAGGTGGATGGCGGTGAAGGGGAGGACCGAGAGCTGGGTGAAGACGAGCAGCAGCGAGACCGCCATCGCCAGCTCCGGCGTCGTCAGCGGCACCAGCATCAGGAAGTTGGCGCTGCCCGAGCCGCGCCCGCGCCAGCGGCTCAGCCCGATCGCCAGCAGGAAGCCGAGCGGCGTCGCGATCAGCATCGCCAGCGCCGCCAGCTCGAGGCTGTGGGTGAGGGCATCGGTGTAGGTCGGGTTGTGGAAGACCGAGAGGTCGGGGTCGCCCCACCACCAGCGGGTGGAGAAGCCCTGCCAGACGCTGCGCGAGCGGCCGTCGTTGAAGCTGAAGAGGATCGCCGCCAGCACCGGCAGCAGCGCCCAGGCGATGTAGACCCAGGTGGTGAGGGCGAGGAAGCGCGGCCGTCCCCAGGGGTTGGTCAGCCAGGCCGGCCAGCGGCCCGGGCGCACCGCCGGTCGCCGGGCGACGGTGGCGCTGCCGGGCTCGGTCGCGGTCGCGCTCATGCCCGCGCCCGCCTCGCCTGGCGGTTGGTCTCCCAGAGGTAATAGAGCATCCCGATCGCGAGGATCGTCATCAGCACCAGCACCATCGCCGCGCCGAGGTTTTTCTGCGAGCCACCCTGGACCAGGAGGTTGACGCTGTTGCCCAGCATGTTGGTGTTGGGCGAGCCGGAGATCAGGTCATTGGTGTAGTAGTCGCCGAACATCGGCAGCACGATCAGCACCGTGCCGGCGAGGATGCTGGGCCAGGAGAGCGGCAGGGTGACGCGGAGGAAGGTGCGGATTCGCGAGGCGCCGAGGTCGCGTGCCGCCTCGATCAGCCGCATGTCGATCCGGTCGAGGCCGGCGTAGACGGGGAGGATGAAGTACGGGATGTAGCCGTAGGTGAGGGCGGCGATCACCGAGAACGGGTTGCCGTCGAGCCAGTCGGTGTGGCCGATGCCGAGGAAGCCGAGCACTTCGTTGACGTAGCCGTTCGGGGCCAGCAGCCCGATCCAGGCCAGCATCCGCATCAGGTAGCTGACCCAGAAGGGGAGGAAGATCAACAGCAGCAGGAGGCCCTTGGTGCGGCCCGAGAGGCGGGCGACGTAGTAGGCGACCGGGTAGCCGATCGCGAAGCAGAGGGCGACGGTGGTGCCGACGTAGAGCAGCGTGTTGCGGGTCGCCGACCAGTAGGTGCCGCCCGGGATGACGCCGCTGAAGGCCTCCTTGACGAAGCCGACGTTCCAGTCGAGCGGGTTCCAGACCGGGACCGGTTGCAGCAGCGTGTCGATCTTGCCGAACGCCACCGCGACCACCGCGTAGGCGGGGACGACGACGAACAGCAGCAGCCAGACGACCCCTGGGATCGCCAACCCGCGCCAGAGTCCGCGTTCGGCCATCAGGTCGTCTTCACTTCCGACCAGGCGCTTTCCCAGATCCCCATCCCTTCGGCGCTCAGCGGTCCCTGCAGGAAGCCGTTCTCGAACTGTTTCTCGCGGACGATCGTCGAGGTCAGGTTTTCCGGGATCAGTTCGGCTTCCAGCACCCGCTCCGGGGTCATCTGCGTCAGCGGCTGCTGGTAGCCGGTGAATTCCATGTTCAAGAGCGCCGTTTCGATCTCCAGCAGGTGGTTGAGGAAGAGGTGGGCGAGGACCGGGTTCTGCGCCCCCTTCAGCACCGCGAAGCAGTCGTTCCCCATCAGCCCGCGGCCGTCTTCGGGCCACCAGTAGGAGACCGAGGTGACCGGCGTGCCCTTCGGCAGGTAGTAGGGGATCGCGACGATGTCGCCCGACCAGGCCTGGTGCAGCCAGATCGAGCCGTCGGCGAGGTGCTGGTACTCGTTGGTGTAGAAGCGCAGGTTGACCAGCCCGATCAGTTCCTGCAAGGCGTCGCGGGCGGCGTCGACGTGTTGCTGGTTGCCGGTGTTGACGTCGGTGACGCCGTTGCGCAGCAGCGCCATCCCCAGCCCTTCGCGCTGGTCGTCGAGCATGCCGACCCGGCCAGCGATGTCGGTCGCTTCCCAGAAGCTCTCGTAGGGGTTCTCGAACTTGGAGGGGTCGTAGTCCGGGAGGTAGTCGTTGCGCCAGGAGATCCCGGTCGAGAAGACGGTGTAGGGGACCGTGTAGTGGGAGCCGACGTCGTACCACGGGCTCCGCAGGGAACGCCACACTTCGCTTCCCAGGTTCGGGAGGTAGGCGTGGTTCAGCGGCTGCAGGATCTTGCCGGCGACCAGCATCGAGATGTAGGGCTGGGTGGGGACGAAGACGTCGTAGCCGACGGCGCCGCTGGCGAGCTTGGCGACCGCTTCGTCGATCGTCGAGAAGGTGCTGAGCTGAACGTCGACCCCGTATTTCTTTTCGAACGACTTGACGACCTCGACGTTCAGGTATTCGGCCCAGTTGAAGAGCTGCAGTGGCCCGGACTCGGGTTCGAGCCCGGAGGGGATGCGCGGGTTGTCGGCGTAGATCGGCAGCCGGACTGGGTTGTCGGGGCGGGCCAGCGCCAGGCCGCCGGGGGCGAGATGCGGGTCCGAGCCGCCGGGGACGGTGGTGTCCGAGCAGCCGAGCAGGGCGCCGGCGGCCGAGGCGCCGAGCGCCAGGGCGGCGCTGTTCCGCAGGAAACGACGGCGCGTCGAGCGCCCGCCCGGGAAGGGCGGCAGCGTCTTGCGCTGTCCGCCGTTCAGGGCGATGCCCGCCCGCCTCCCTTCGCTGGCGGCAGTTCGCACTCGAGCAGCCGCTCGGCGCTGATCGTCACCGCTTCCAGCAGCCTGCGATCGGAGAGCTCGGGGTCGCCGAGCGCGACCTGGACCGTGAGCCCGTCGATCAGGGCCGAGAGCGAGAGCGCGATCAGCGCCGGGTCGGCGGCGCCGAATTCGCCCGCCGCCTGGCCGTCGCGGACGATCGCTTCGATCTCCGCCCGCCAGCGGGCGTCGAACCGCTCGCGGGCCTGGCGCAACTCCTCGTTGCGAAGCGCCTGGTTCCAGAGCTCCATCCAGAGGGCAAAGTCGTGGGCGCCGTCCGCGGCGGCTCCGAACAACGCCGCCAGCCGCTCGCGGGCGTCGCCGGCGCCGGCCAGGCGCTCGCGCAGCTCCTCGTAGAACTGGTCGTCGTCGGCGACCAGCGCCTCGGCCAGCAACTGCTCCTTCGAGTCGAACCAGTAGAGGACGGCCGGCGGGCTGACTTCGCAGCGCTCGGCGATGTCGGCGATCCGCGTCGCCGCGACGCCGCGCTCGGCGATCACCGCGGCGGCGGCCGCGAGGATCTGCGGACGGCGGACATGATCGATCGTTGGCCGAGGACTCAGTGCCCCTCGCCTCCTCCGAAGCCCCGGGTTCCCGGCCGGGGGTTTACTGAATGCCCGTTCAGATTAACCTGCGGCAGCGCGCGGCGCAAGGGTCTCGGCGTCGATTCCGAGCTCTGGCGCCAAGAGCTCGGCGACCTGGCGCCGGGCCGCCTCGATGTCCATCGTCGGGTCGCGCAGCAGCGCCCGCAGGCCGAGGCCGTCGAGCAGCGCCATCGCCCGGTCGGTGAGGACCTCGAGGTTGGCCGGCCGCTCGAACTCGCCGCTCTCGATGCCGCTCTCGATGACCGCTTCGAGCCACTCGTGGTAGCGCCGGTAGAGGCTCGCGGCCAGCGGCCGCAGCTGCGGCTCGCGCGCCGCCCGCAGCCAGAGCTCGACCCACAGCACCCAGTCGCGTTCAAGCCGGCCCGGCACCGGCAGGCACTCTTCGATCGCCGCCGCCAGCGCCGCGGTGGCCGAGGAGTCGCCGTCGGCCTCGGCAGCGAAGCGCTCGTCGGCGACCACCTCGAAGGAGTGCAGGAGAGCCTGCTCGAGCAGCTCCTCGCGGGTTGAGAAGTAGTGGTGGACGAGGGCGGTCGAGGCGCCGGCGCGCATCGCCACCCGGGCGATCCGGACGTTGTCGATTCCCTCCGCCGCGACCAGGTCGCAGGCGGCCTCGAGGATCCGCTCGCGGGCGTCGCTCTCCGGCATCCCACGACCCTAACCACGACCGTCGTCGGCGGCGATGCTCACAGGGCGGGGGTCCCGAACTCGGCCGGCTGGCCGAGGTCGGCGAGCAGGGCGGCGGCGGCGTTGCGGCCGTTGAGGGCAATTACCGAGCCGGCGGGGTGGGTTGCGGCACCGCACAGGTAGAGGCCGGGGACCGGGGTGCGGGCGGGAAGCCGGCCCTCCCACATCTGGTCCGGGGTCACCTCGCCCTGGAAGATGTTGCCGCCGGTCAGCCCGATCCGGCTCTCGATGTCGGGCGGCCCCAGCACTTCCGAGTCCTCGAGGCAGTCGGCGAAGTCCGGGGCGAAGCGGGAGATCAGCTCGACGAATTCGCCTTCGACGTCGTCGCGGCTGCTGTCCCAGTCGCCGTCGGCGATCTCGTACGGCGCGTACTGGCCGAAGACGGCCATCAGATGCTTGCCGGGCGGTGCCGGTGATTTGTCGTAGCCGGTCTGGATGTAGATCTCGCCGAAGCCGACCGCCGGCTTGCCGGCGTCGCAGCGTTCGAACGCCAGCTGGCTCTCCCGCATGCCGGCGGTGAGGTCGATCGTCGCCCGCGCCGGCCACTCCTCGCCCGGCGCCGCGGTCCAGTTCGGCAGCCGCGAGAGCGCGGCGTTGAACTTGACCACCGGGCTGCGCACCTTCCAGGCCTCGAGCCGGGCCCTGAAGTCGGGCTCGATCTCGGCATCGCCGAGCAGCCGCAGCGCCACCTTCGGGTCGGCGTTGCAGATCACGCTGTTGGCGCGGATCAGCGTTCCGTCCTCGGTCCGCACCCCCTCGCCGGGCACGATCTCGGCGACCGGGACGCCGCAGGCGAGCGTCGCGCCGGCCTCGAGCGCGGCGTCGGCGATCGCGAAGCTGACCATCCCCATGCCGCCCTCGACGTAGCCCCAGACCGGGCCCTGGCCTTCGAGGTCGCCCTGGTAGTGCATCAGTTTGATCGAGGCGGTTCCGTGGTCGTAGGGGCCGCCCCAGGTGCCGATCACGCCCTGGCCGAAGAGGGCGTCCTTGAGTCGCTGGTCGTCGATGTAGGAGTCGAGGACCTCGCCGATCGAGGCGTCGAAGACGAGGTCGATCATCCCCTGCTCGCCCTGCAGCAGCTCCTCGATCTCGGCCCGGCTCGGCGACTCGCCGACCCAGCTGTCGCGGGCGCCGGTGCGGAGCAGTTTGCGGACGTGGTCGAAGAGGTGCTCGTAGGCCCAGTAGCCGTCGATGTCCTTCTTCGAGAGGCCCATCGCTTCGAGGTCGCGCTGGGTGTGGGCGTCGTCGAGCCACTGGCCGAACGAGGTGCCGTCGTCGAACGGGACCCAGAGGTTGGGGTCGGCGACGAAGAAGCGCAGGCCGCGGCCGCGCAGGTCGAGCTCGCGGATCACCAGCTCGTCGAGCAGCCCGACGACGTAGGCACAGGGGCTGACCACGTAGCCCTTGTCGGCGAAGGGGCGCTCCAGGGTGCAGGCGCCGCCGAGCCGCTCGCGGCGCTCGAGCACCAACACCGAGCGGCCGGCGCGGGCCAGGTAGGCGGCGGCGGTGAGGCCGTTGTGGCCGCCGCCGACGACGATCGCATCCCAGTCCTCTGCGGCCAGCTCCGAGAGGGGACGGGGGAGGCCGAGCTCGCCGAGTTGCTCCGCGACGGGATTCATGCGACCACCTCCCGCAGGCCTTCGGCGTAGCGCGCGGCGACCATCGAGTCGAAGGCGTGGGTGTCGCTTTCCTCAGCCGAGTAGCGACCCGGGCTGTAGCCCGCCGAGGCCACCCCTTTCTGTGCCAGCTCGCAGACGTGCCAGTCCTCGCGGTTGGTCTGGTCCCAGAAGCCGATCGCGTCGCTCGGGTCGAAGTCGGGCCGCGCGATCGTCTCCGGCTCGAAGAAGAACTCGCAGGTGACGTCGGTGCGGCCCGGCTCGCGCGGCCAGAGGGTGTGCAGCATCGCGTAGTCGGGGTGCAGCGAGACGAGCGCGTTGGGGAAGAGCGCGAAGTAGAGGATGTTCGGCAGATCCGACTCCTCGAGGGTCGCGATCGGCGGCCGGCTGGTGGCATGGCCGCCGCCCTTGCCCATCGTCCCCGCGCCTTCGCCGGTCAGCGTCATCGAGCCGCCGCACCAGGCGCCCTCGCCGTAGATCCCTTCGCCGCTCATGTAGTTGCTGAGCGCGTTCAGCTCCGGGTGGACCCCGGGGCAGTGCAGGCACTCGTTGTAGTTCTCGGCGATCCCCTTCCAGTTGGCGGCGACCTCGTAGGTGAGGATGCCGCCGCGCCGCAGGCGGGCGTTGCTGTAGCGGTCGAGGTGGGGGAGGAGGTCGCCGAGGTGGTCCTCGGCCGGGCCGGCTTCACCGCTGAGGTCGACCATCAGCAGGCCGCCGACCTCCCTGCAGGCGATCTCGACCAGGCCGTAGCACTCGGGCTGGAAGCCCTCGATTCCGTCCATATGCGGGGCGGCGCGGAGGCCGCCCTCGAGGTCGTAGGACCAGGCGTGGTAGGGGCACTGGATCCGCCGCCGGACCTTGCCCTCGGGCTCCTCGACAAGGCGGGAGCCCCGATGCCGGCAGACGTTGTGGAAGGCGCGCGGCACACCGTCCTCGCCGCCGACGACGAGGAAGCTCTGGTCGCCGACTTCGTGGCTGACGTAGGCGCCGGGCTCGGCGACCGCGGAGGCGTGGCCGGCGCAGATCCAGCCGCCGGCGAAGACGTTGGCGAGCTCCCAGTCGAGCACCGTGCGATCGAGAAAGGCGGCCTGCGGCAGCATCGTCGCCCGCTCCAGGGGCTGCAGCGTGGCCTCCAGCTCCTCGGCTCGCAGGCTCATCGCGGGTCCGTTTCCCCTCCCCGGCATCGCTCGCTCCCTTCGTCCAGCCCGCTTGTGAAGCGGATTGACCTTGTAGTTAATCGCATGATACCTTGCCGCTGCGATGTACGCGACCTCGTTCGACGACGCCACGCTCGAGCTGCAGGAGCGGGCCCGGCGCTATACCGACGACGTCCTGATCCCGCTCGAGCAGGAGGCCGAGGCTGGGGACGGGCGGCTGTCGGCGGAGGCGATCGAGCGGGTCAAGCGCGAGGCGCTCGCCGCCGATCTGGTCGGCGGGCTGCACGCCCGCGAGTACGGCGGCCAGGAGTGGACGCTGACCCAAGCGGCGCTGGTCTGGGAGCAGTTCGGCCGCAGCACCAACGCGATCCATTGGCACGTTCCCAACGCCTACAACGTCTGGCGCCACGCAAGCCGCGAGCAGGCCGGGCGCTACCTGCGCCCGGCACTGCGGGGCGAGCTGCGCGATGCCTACGCCGTGACCGAGGCGGAGGCGGGCTCGGACCCCTCGCGAATCGAGGCCGAGGCCGAGCGGCGCGGCGACGGCTACGTCCTGCGCGGCGAGAAGTGGTTCGTCACTTCGGGCGACGTCGCCTCGGTCCTGATCGTGATGGCGAACGTGATCGACGGCGGCGAGCGCCTGCCAACCCTGTTCCTGGTCGCGGCCGACGCGCCCGGGGTCGAGACGATCGCCGAACCGCGCTTCACCCACTCTTACCCGGACGGGCACCCGACGATCCGCTTCGCGGACGTCGAGCTCGGAGCCGACGCAGTGATCGGGGGGATCGGCGGCGGCGAAGAGCTGCAGCGCGCGTGGTTCACCGAGGAGCGGCTGGGGATCGCCGCTCACGGGATGGGGGCGATGTCGCGGCTGCTCGAGGAGACGGTCGAGTGGGCGACCGGCCGCGAGCAGGGAGGGAGCCGCATCTACGACTACCAGGGGGTCAGCTTCCCGCTCGCCGACTCGGCGACCGATGCCGCGGCGGGCCGGTTGCTGACCCTCGAGGTGGCGCGGCTGGCCGACGAAGGCGCCGACCCGAAGCTGGTCCACGCCAAGGCCTCGATGGCGAAGCTGTTCGTCTCCGAGGCGGCCTGGCGCTGCGCCGACCGCTGCGTCCAGGCTTTCGGCGGCCGTGGCTACATGCGCTCCAACGTCGCCGAGCGTTTCCTGCGCGAGCTGCGGGTCGACCGCATCTGGGAGGGGACGAGCGAGATCCAGCGGCTGATCGTCGCCCGCGGCCTGGAGCGACGTGGCGTCGGGGCGATTCTCACCTGAGCCGCTGCTGCGGCCGCGCTCGGTGGCGGTGGTCGGCGCCAGCGAGCGGCCCGGCGCCTACGGCGATCTCGTCCTCCGCAACCTCGCCGCCGCCGGCTTCGAGGGCGATGTCTGGGGAGTGAACCCGGGACGCGAGGAGGTCCATGGGCGGCCTTGCGTGGCGAGCGTCGCGGCGCTGCCGACGGCGGTCGACGCGGTCTTCGTCGCGATCCCGGCGGCGGGCGTGCCGGCGGTGGTGCGCGAAGCGGGGGAGCGCGGCTGCGGCGGCGCGATCGTCGTCTCGGCCGGGTTCGGCGAGACCGCCGCCGGCCGCGAGCTGGAAGCCGAGCTGCGCTCGGCGGCGCTCGCCACCGGGCTGCCGGTCTGCGGGCCGAACGGCAACGGGGTGGTGGCGGTGGCGGCGCGGGCGCCGCTCTGGGGGGACTCGGTCGAGCTGCCGGCCGCCGGCCCGGTGGCACTCGTCACTCAGAGCGGCAATGTCGGCGTCAACGCACTCGGCTCGCGGCGGGGGATCGGCTTCCACACCGTGGTCTCGACCGGCAACCAGGCGGTGTTGGAGGCGAGCGACTGGATCGAGGCGATCTGCGAGCTCGACGGGGTCGGCTCGATCGCCCTCTTCCTCGAGGCCGACGGCGACGGCGCGCGGCTGGCGCGGGCGCTCGGCCGCTGCGCCGAGCGGGGGATCGGCGTCGCCGCCCTCAAGGTCGGCTCTTCGGAGGCGGGGGCGCGGGCGGCGGGCGCCCACACCGGGGCGCTGGCCGGCGACCAGCGGGTCTTCGCGGCGCTGCTGGCGGAGGCCGGGGCGGCGCTCGCAAGCGATCCCGGCGAGCTGCTCGAGTTGGCGCGGGCGCTAGCCCAGCCGCGCTCGCGGCCGCGCCGCGACGGCGGCCTCGCGGTCCTCACCTGCTCGGGCGGCGACTCGGGGATCGCCGCCGACCTCGCCGCGAGGCGCGGGCTCGAGCTGCCCGAGCTGGCGGCGCCGACTCGCGAGCGGCTGGCCGAGCTGCTGCCGGCCGCGGCGACGATCGCCAACCCGCTCGACTACACCTCGATGCTCTGGGACCAGCCGCAGGTGCTCGAGCAGGTCGCCGAGGCGGTCGGCTCCGACCCGGGGATCGACCAGCTGCTGCTCTTCTTCGACCAGCCCGACGGGCTCGAGGCCGACGTCGCCTGCGAATGGGAGGCGGTGCGCGCGGCGCTGCTCGCCGGCGCCGGGCGCAGCGGCGCCGCCGTACTGCTTGCCTCGACCCTGCCGGAGCTGCTCGAGCGCCGCGCCGCTGCCGAGCTGGCGGCGGCCGGGGTTGCCGCCGCCGCCGGCCTGCGCGAGGCGATCGCCTGCGCCGCGGCCCTCCGCACCCCGCCCGCGAAGCCCGCGCGGCTGGCCGAGATCGCCGCCGCCGCGGTGATCCCCGTCGGCGAGAACGGCCTGCGCAGCGAGGCCGACGCGAAGGCTCTGCTCGGCGCAGCTGGCCTCGAGGTGCCGGCCGGGCGCGAGGCGCTCGACGCCGCCGGCGCGGTGATCGCCGCACGCGAGGTTGGCTGGCCGGTCGCGCTCAAGCTTTGCTCGCCGGTTCTCCTCCATAAGAGCGACGCCGGCGCCCTGGCGCTCGACCTCGGCGACGAGCACGCGGTCCGCGCCGCGGTGGCGCGACTGCTCTTGCTGCCCGAGGCGGCAGGCGCGACCCTGCTGGTCGAGCGCATGGTCGACGGCGCCGACGGCGTCGAGCTGTTCTTCGCCGCCCACCGCGACGGCGTCGTCCCGGCCCTCGCCGTCGGTCTCGGCGGGGTCCGGGCCGAGGCGCTCGACGACGTCGCGATCGTCCCCCTACCCGCCTCCCCGGGCCGCGTTGAGCAAGCCCTCCGCTCCCTCCGCGCAGCCCCGCTCCTCCTCGGCGCCCGCGGCGGCACCCCGCCGGACCTCGCCGCCGCTGCCCAGTTCGGCGCCACCGTCGGCGACATCCTCCTCGACCAGCGCCTAGCCCTCCTAGAGATTAACCCAGCCCTAGCCACTCCGGCGGGCTGCGTTGCCCTCGACTGCGTAGCCCGCTAAACGCGCTTCGAGGGACGAACCGTCCCGGCTCTCGGGGGCGAACCTGGGCGTGGTCGTCCTTTGTAACGGCGTGCGTTACGAAAGACGACCACGAGGCGGTGGCGGGCGGAGGAGGGACGGCGAGTCAGGGCGGGGAGTTCGCCTGGCGGAGCTCGCTACGAGGCAGCATGGGGTCGTTTCGATTCGACAGTTGGAGACCGCGCTCGGGTACTCGCGGGCGACGGTGCGGCGGGAGGTCGAAGCCGGGCGCTTGCACTCGGTCCAGCCCGGGGTCTACGCCGTGGGACACACCGATCTTTCGCTGCATGGACAGTGCTTAGCGGCGGTGCTTGCCGTCGGACCCGGCTCGCTCCTCAGCTACTGGTCGGCCGGGTGGTTGTGGGGAGTCCTGAACACCTCACCGCGGCCGTTCCACGTCACCGCACATACCACCCGTCGACTGCGTGACCGGCCTCCGGTGAAGGTCCACCGGGCACGGAACATGGTCGACGCCGATCGCGTCGTGCTCGAGCAGATACCGGTGACCGGCCTCGCCCGGACGCTTCTCGACCTCGCCGAAGTGCTGAGGCCCAAACGTCTTGCGAAGGTCATTGAGAATGCCGAAAAGCTGAAGCAGTTCGACTACTTCGAGGTGCTAGCGGTCTGCGATCGCAGTCGCGCCCACCGTGGCACGCAGTGCCTGCGCCTCGCGCTCGCCGCCTCCCGCCCAATCAAGCCCGTCACCCGCTCGGATCTCGAGCGCGGTTTCCTTGCCCTGGTCGAAGCCGCCGGACTCCCGCGCCCGGCGATGAACTGCTTCATCGGCGAATACGAGCTCGACGCCTACTGGGCCGATCACAGCCTCGCCGTCGAACTCGACACCTTCGCGACCCACGGCGGCCGCCGCGCCTTCGAAGCCGACCGCGAGCGCGACGCCGCCCTCCTCGAGGAAGGCATCAGGACGATCCGGGTCACCGACCGGCAGTTGGAGACCAGGCCGGACGAGATCCTGCGCCGCCTCTCGGCGCTCCTGGCCTAGTTCTCCTAAGCCCGGCTGAGCTCGGGGCGCTCGGACATCCGCTCGGCGGCGACGGTGAGGGCGGCGCGCAGGGTGGCGACGATCTCCTCGATCAGGGCGGCGTCGGCGACCAGCGGCGGCGCGATCTGCACGATCGGCTCAGCGCGGTCGTCGAGCCGGCAGATCAGGCCGTGCTCCCAGAGCTCCGTCGAGAGCACGTCCTTCAACAGCCATTCGGCCGCCGGGCCCTCGAACGGTTCCTTGGTCGCCTGGTCGCGGACCAGTTCGATCGCCCAGAAGTGACCCATACCGCGCACGTCGCCGACGATCGGGATCTCGCACAGCGCCTCGAGCCGCTCGCGGGCGAGCGGCTCGTTGGCGCGCACGTTCTCCAGCGCGCCGGTCTCCTCGAGCGCTCGCAGCGAGGCCAACGCCACCGCGGCGCCGACCGGGTGGCCGCCGAAGGTGAAGCCGTTGAGATAGAGGGCGCGGCCGTCGAGAAACGGCTCGGCGACCCGGTCGGAGATCAAAACGCCACCCATCGGGAAGTGGGCGCCGGTAACGCCCTTGGCGAAGGTGATCAGGTCGGGGACGTAGCCGAAGCGCTCGGCGCCGAACCAGTGCCCGAGCCGGCCGAAGGCGCAGATCACCTCGTCGGAGCAGAGGAGGATGCCGTGGCGGTCGCAGATCTCGCGCAACCCCTGCCAGTAGCCGGCCGGCGGGACGATGCAACCGCCGGCATTCTGGACCGGCTCGGCGATCAGCATCGCGACGGTGTCGGGGCCCTCCTCGACAATCGCCGCCTCGAGTTCGGCCAGGAGCGCCGCGGTCAGCCGCGCCTCGTCGTCCCCGTCGGGATGGCGGTAGGCGCTGGTATTGGCGACGTGGCGGGTCTCGATCGCCAGCGGTTCGAACGGCTCGTGGCATTCCTCGAGACCGGTCAGGGCGAGGGCGCCGAGCGTCACCCCGTGGTAGGCGTTACGGCGGGCGATCGCCTTGCGGCGCTGCGGCTCGCCGTTCGCCCGGTGCCATTGCACCGCCAGCTTCCAGGCTGACTCGACCGCCTCGGCGCCGCCGGAGGTGAAGAAGGCGCGGTCGAGGCCGGGCGGCGAGAGCTCGGCGAGGCGGGTGGCGAGCTCGATCCCCGGTGGGTGGGCGACCGTCCAGTTCGAGGTGAAGGGAAGGGTGCGCATCTGCTCGTGCGCTGCGGCGCCGATCGCGTCGCCGTGGGAGTGGCCGAGGTTGACGCAGTAGAGCCCGGAGAGGCCGTCGACGTAGCGGCGCCCATCAGCGTCGTAGACGTGGCAGCCCTCGCCGCGAACGATGATCGGGATGTCCTCCTCGGCGTAGACCGACATCTCGGTGAAGTGGAGCATCAGGTGCCGCTTGGCACGCTCCTGAAGGCCCGCCGCCTCGATCGATCCGTCCTGGTTCGAACCGCTCATGTTCGCCATAGAATCCCAGTTTACCTTGTAGTCAAATTCACAAACTTCTGGTAGGGTCCTGGCCATGGCGACCTCGAGCGCGACCCCCCGGCCCCCGTCCACCACGAGCCCAGGGGCCGGCAGTGGCCGTGCCCCGCGCGAGTACGACGCGATCGTCGTCGGCGGCGGTCACAACGGCCTCACCACCGCCGCCTACCTGGCGAAAGCGGGGCAGCGGGTGCTGGTGCTGGAGCGCCGGCCGATCCTCGGCGGCGCCTGCGTCACCGAGGAAGTCTGGCCCGGCAAGCGCGTCTCCCGCGCCTCCTACGTGGTCTCGATGCTGCAGCCGAAGGTCGTCCGCGACCTGCGGCTCGAAGACTTCGGCTACCGGGCGGTGCCGCTCGACCCCGCCTACGCCGCGCTGACCGAGGACGGCCCGATCGTCTTCTACGACGACATCGGCAAGACCGCCGAGTCGATCCGCCCGATCTCCGCCCACGACGCCGACAACTTCAGCGATTTCGAAGAACGCCTCTTCCGTGTCGCCGACTTCCTCGGGCCGATGCTGCTGCGCGAACCGCCGGCACTCGGCTCGAAGAAGCCCGCCGACCTCCTCTCACTGGCCCGTGAGGCAGCGCGGGCGGCCGGCCTCTCGCGCGCCGACGTCCACGAGCTGGTCCGGATGTTCACGATGTCGGTCGCCGACCTGCTCGACGACTACTTCGAGCACGACGCGCTCAAGGGCTCGATCGCCTCGACCGGCGTGGTCGGTGTCTGGGCCGGTCCGAACACGCCGGGCACCGCCTACAACCTGCTGCACCACGCGCTCGGCGAGCTCAACGGGGTCAAAGGCTCCTGGGGCCACGTCGTCGGCGGGATGGGGGCGATCAGCGAGGCGATCGCCGCCTCCGCCCGCGCCGCCGGCGCCGAGATCCGCACCGACGCCGAGGTCGTCTCGATCGACGTCGTCGGCGAACGGGTCGTCGGCGTCACCCTCGCCGACGGCGAGCGGCTACGCGCTCCGGTCGTCGCCTCCGGCGCCCACCCGAAGAACACGATCCTCGACCTCGCAGGCGCCGAGAACTTCCCCGCCGAGGTGGTCGCCGACATGCGCCGCTACCGCACCCGCGGCGGCTCGGTGAAGATCAACATGGTGCTCTCCGAGCCGCCCCGCTACGAGGGCGTCGACGACGAGATGCAGGACGTCCTGCGCCACACCGGCGTCAACCTCTGTCCCTCGGTCGAGTACCTGGAGCGGGCCTGGCAGGACGCGCTCGGCGGGCGCCCGGCCG
>Ga0070667_100001377_pt1 | contig 21761 bp, 15 predicted proteins | sample KBSS33metaG_FD_64659 | JGI IMG/M metagenome (GOLD analysis project Ga0070667, IMG submission 64659) | Switchgrass rhizosphere microbial communities from Kellogg Biological Station, Michigan, USA - KBS S3-3 metaG | ecosystem: Host-associated > Plants > Roots > Rhizosphere > Soil ... | reverse complement strand
AACCGTTGGGATTGACCGTCGCGATCACCGGACCGACCGGCGAGATCGGCATCCCGCTGCTGCGGCGGCTCGAGGAGGTCGAGGCGGTCTCCTCGGTGCGCGGCATGGCCCGGCGCCCGTTCCGGCCTGAGCTGGCGGGCTGGCAGAAGGTCGCCTACCGCCGCGGCGACGTACTGGACCGTGACTCGCTCACCTCGCTCTTCGAGGGCGCCGACGTCGTCGTCCACCTCGCCTTCTCGATCTTCGGTGGCCGCGGCCAGACCCGCCGGGTCAACCTGATCGGCAGCCGCAACGTCTTCGCCGCCGCCCGCGCCGCCGGGGTCCAGCGCCTCGTCTACGCCTCCTCGGTTGCCGCCTACGGCTTCCACCCCGACAACCCGCAGCCGCTGAGCGAGGGCGTCCCGGCCCGCGGCAGCGACGGCTTCTACTACTCCGAGCAGAAGGCCGAGCTCGAGGCGGCGCTTGCCGATTCGCTTGAAGGCTCGGACATCGCCGCTTACGTCTTTCGCCCCTGCGTCGTCGCCGGCCCGCAGGCGACGATGCTGGTCGACCGCGTCGTCGGCGCCGCCCGCCTCGGGGACCCGGTGCCGAAACTGAGGCGCTGGGCCGGCCGCGTACCCGGCGTCAAGCCGGTCCTGCCCGATCCCGGCACCCCCTTCCAGCTGGTCCACCACGACGACGTCGCCACCGCGCTGGCGGCGGCGATCGAGGGCACGGGCGAATCGGGTGCCTACAACCTGGCCGGCGAGGGGACGATCACGCTCGGCGACGTCGCCCGTGCGATCGGCTGGCGCTCGGTCCGGGTGCCGGGCCCGCTCGCCTCGATCGGCGGCCGCTCCGCCCGCCGCCTCGCCTTCTTCAGCCCCCAGCTCGAGTGGGCGATCGCCTACGACCGGCCGGTGCTGATGGACGCCACCAAAGCGCGGGTCGAGCTCGGCTGGGAGCCGCAGTTCGACGCTGAGGAGACGCTGATCCAGACGGCGGTCGGGGCGCGGGAAGCCGGAGTTCTGGACTGAGAGTCTGAGCCTGCGGCGCGACGGCGGCTAGGCCATGCCCTGACCCGGCGCTACGGTGGGCGCCGCGCCGAGCTCGACGAGCTTCTCGCGGAGCGCCTTGCGGCCCCGGTGGTGAAGGCCGTGTACCGAGCTCTCGGTCTTGTCGAGGGCATCGGCGATCTCCAGCGGCGAGAGGCCCGCGATATGCCGCAAGATCAGCACTTCGCGCTGATCCGCAGGCAGTGCTTCGAGGGCTATCCGCAGCTCCCGGGCGCGGTCCGTGCGGATGGTCTCACCGTGGTCGGAGAGCCGGATCTCGTCGGTTGGGACGGCGCGGCTGGCGCGAACGTAGTCGAGGGCAGCATTGCGGGCGACCCGCATGATCCAGGCAGCGAAGGGCACCTCGCGCTGCTCGTACTTCACGATCCGGGTCATCAACTTGGCGAAGACCATCTGGCTGATGTCTTCGGCCTCGTGCTGGTCGTGCACGATACTGGCGATATATCGCTGAACGTCCGGCGCAAAGCGTGCGTAGAGGAAATGGAGTCCCTCACGGTCGCCGGCCTTGGCGGCATCGACAGCCATCTGAACCATCCGGCTGTCCCGCTCTGCGCTGGGCGGTTCCGTCGGGCCCGTCTGGTTGAATAACTGGCCGTTCTTGCTCCCTGTCACCATTTCTCCCCGTCTCGTGGCGTTTTCCGGATGTTCAGGTTGCACTTGGTTTCAAATCCCGCAGATCGGATAAAAGTCGGAGTCCGAATTTCCGGGAATGGTGCGACTGAGTTGAAACCTTTCGGGTGGAATCGACTGCGAGAATGAACGCAGAATTCAGGACGAAGGTGGGCCTGTCAACGCCCAGTCATTCGTCCACTCGATATCTGCCGGCTGGTGCTCCGAAAATTGAGGAGAACGAAGATAGGCGGATTATTAGGTGCCAATGAGCAATTTCAGGCATTGTTGAACAGTTCTTTTGCCAGAGCCGACCGTGACAGTTAAGTTGGGAAAATTTACCTGCGCAAGTATGCGCGAGATGATCGGTCCGGATCTGCAGGCGGCCGCCCGCACCGCTCTGACGCATTACTTCCTCAAGCTCAAGCTCGGAAGGCCACCGATTCCGGTTCCGAAAGGGCTTGGTCAAGCGGTTGAGAAGCCTGTCGTCAGTTTTGATCTGACAATCGACGAGGCGACCAGGGAGCTGCTGAGCGCCGAGGCCGAGCGTCAGGAAACCACCTTGTCTGACCTGGCCGGGCACTCGATCATCGTCTACCTGGCCGAGTTGGACCTGATGAAGACCGCCCTGTCATCACACAAGACGACCTGAGCCGGAGGGCTGCGTGAGCGAAGTTAAACTGTCCAATTTTCGTACTCCGATCGTGCTGAAGCTGTCCTCGCTAATCAGTAGGAAGAAGCTCAACTTCTAGCTCGTATTTCCAGTTGCGGATTTTCCGCCCTCGCAAGCGGCTGCCGAGGCAGCGATCGCAAGGTTCGCGAACGGCCCAGCGGAGCGTTGCCTTGGAACGGTCGAGTGAGATTCAGACCGGCCTCGTGGCGGCCTGGCGTGCGTCGGCGAGGACCTGGTCCACGGAGCGGACCGGCACGGTCGCTCCGCCGGCGTGAAGCGATTCCTCCAGCGCTTCCAGTCCGAGCACGATCTCAACCCCGAGGCGCGCGTTGGAGACTGGCGTCGTGCCCTCGCGGATCGCCGAGGCGAAGTCGCGCAGCTCCTGGGCCAGCGGCTCGAGCGCCTCGATCCGTGGAGCGACCATGTCGCCGGTGCGGTAGGTGAGTCGGTACTCACCGAAGTTCGCGGGGGGCTCCGCGAACTCGAGGCCGCGGTCGTAGATCCGCACCGAGTCGTCCGCCGCAGTGTCCTCGTATTGGACCATGCGACGGCTGCCGACGACGACCATCTGCCGCACCTTGCGCGGCGCCAGCCAGGAGAGTTGGACGTTGGCCTTAGTCCCGCCCTCGAACGTGAGGGTGAGGAACACCGTCTCGTGGATGCCCGCCTGGAAGACGCTGCGACCGTGGGCCACGACCTCGACCAGCGGCTTGCCGAGCCAGTGCAGGAGGATCGAGAGGTCGTGCGGCGCGAGGTCGAGGATCACCCCGTCCTTCTGATAAAGACCGAGGTTCATGCGGGAAGACGTGACGAAGTAGATCTCACCGAGCTCGTCCGAGCGAATCAGCTCCCGGACCTTGTTGACCGAGGGGCTGTAGACGAAGGTGTGGCCAGGGACGAGGACGCATCCGCGCTCCTCGGCCATCGCGACCAGCCGCGCCGCCTCGTCGGCGGTGCGCGCCAGCGGCTTCTCGACGAGGACGTGCTTGTCGGCTTCCAGCGCTCGGCTTACCAGTTCGAAATGGGTGTGGGGCGGGGTGGCGATGGCGACCGCCTCGATGCGCGGGTCCGCGAGCGCCCCGTCGAGGTCGGGTTCGATCCAGATTCCCGGATGGCGGCGCCTGAAGTCGGCGATTCGGCGCTCGTCGACCTCGCAGAGGCCCATCATCCTGAGCTCCGGACGCTCGACCACGTTGCGGACGATGTTTGGGCCCCAGTAGCCGTAGCCGACGACCAGCGTGCCGATCGCGCCCTGCGGGTTCATGCCACTCCTCTCCGGCCGAGAACCGCCGCGGGCGTCTTCGCGAGGATCGCGAGATCGCCCACGAACGAGCGGGTTCCGGCGTATTCGATGTCCAAGCTCACCATTTCCTCGTAGGTGCGCTCGTTGCGGCCGCTCACCTGCCAGAGGCCGGTGAGGCCCGGCTTGACCGCGAACCGCTTCAGGTACCAGGTCGGGTAGGACTCAACCTCGTAGGGGATCGCCGGGCGCGGCCCCACAAGGGTCATGTCGCCGAGGACGACGTTGAAGAGCTGGGGGAGCTCGTCCAGGCTCCAGCGCCGGATCAGGCGCCCGACCGGGGTGATGCGGTCGTCGACCGCGAGCTTGTAGAGGTTCTCGCCGCCCGTCTCCCCGGAGTCGCCACCCGAGATCTGCGCGGCGACGTATTCGCGGTGGCGCTTCTCGTCGGCTTCGTTCCGCATGCTGCGGAACTTGAAGAGCGTGAACTCCCGCTGCCGGTATCCGAGCCGGCGCTGGCGGAACAGCGAGGGACCGTGGCTGTCGAGCCGGACGGCGACGGCAACGGCGATCATCAGCGGCGACGCGATCAGGATCAAAGTCGAGCCGGCGAGGAGATCGAAGCAGCGCCGGGCGATCACCCAGATCCGGGTTTCGGTTGCCAGGAAGGCGTGGTCGCGGCTGAGCTCGTAGGTATCCATCGCCTACTGGGAGAACGGCGTGCCGGGGGTTGCACTTGCGCGCCTGTTCCCGTCGGACCGCGATTCGGCCGGGTGAAAAAAGGCCTAGGCGCAGATGCCAGCGGGGTGGCTCCGCTCGAGCTCCGCAGCCGGTGAGGTTGGATCCGCTCGAATTTCGGGCGTCCGCGCAAGGCCGGGGTTCCCCCCGCCGTTGGTCTGCTGTATGGCCCCAAGGATCGTCTCCATAATCGGCTCCCGCCCCGAGATCGTGCAAGCGGCTCCGCTGGCGCTCGCCTTCAACGACTGCGTCGAGGAGATCCTGGTCCACACCGGGCAGCACTACGACCCGCAGATGTCGGACCTGCAGATCGCCGACCTGAAGCTGCCGCTGCCCGAGCACAATCTCGGCGTCGGCTCGCTTCCGAATCAGGCCGGGGTGGAGGTCGCGCAGCGGCGGATTGCCCGGGTGATCGAGTCCGAGCGTCCGAACGCCGTGCTCGTCCGCGGCGACACCAACGCCACCCTGGCCGGTGCCCGCGCCGCGGCTCAGGCCGGCATCCCGCTCTTGCACGTCGAGGCCGGCCTGCGCAGCTACCGCGAGGACATGCCCGAGGAGGGCAACAGGATCGAGACCGACAGCCTCTCCGCCGCCCTCTTCGCTCCCTGCGAGCACGCGCGCGAGGTGCTCGTGCGCGAAGAAGTGCCTGGGGAAGTCTTCGTCACCGGCGACCCTCTCGCCGACGTCCTGCTCGCCAGCCGCGACCGCTTGCCCGAGAGCGGCGAGCACGGTGATTACGTGCTCGCGACCGCGCACCGCAACTACAACACGGATTCGCCGCAGCGGCTGGAAGCGGTCCTCGCCTGCCTGGCGGCGGCCGAGATGCGCGTGGTCTTCCCCGTCCACCCCCGCACCCGCAAGAGCATCGAGGCCTGGGGGCTCGAGGTCCCCGGCAACGTCGAAGTCCGCGACCCCGTCACCTACACCTCGATGCTGGCTCTCGAGCGCGACGCGATCGCGATCGCCACGGATTCCGGCGGCGTCCAACGCGAGGCCTACCTGTGGGGCGTCCCCTGCGTCACGATGCGGGAGGAGACGGAGTGGATCGAGACGGTCTCGACCGGATGGAACACCTTGGTCGGCGTCGACGCCGAGGCCTTCCGCAAGGCGCTGGTCAAGCCGCGGCCGGATCAGCGGCCGCCGATCTTCGGCGACGGCAACGCCTCCGAGCGGATCGCCAGGATCACCGTCTCGCTGCTGGAGTCGAGCCGGGAGCACAGCTATGCCTGAGCGCCTGCGGGTCGGCGTGATCGGCTGTGGCGTGATGGGCGGCTTCCACGTCCGCAACTACCTGCAGCTCGAGCGCGCGAAGTTGGTCGCCGTCGCCGACCCGTCCGCCTCGTCGCGGCGACGTGTGCTCGGCGAGACCAGCGTCATCGAGTACGACAACTGGCGCGACCTGATCGAGGTCGGCACCCGCGAGCTCGACGCGGTTTCGATCGCTTGCCCGTCCGAGCTGCACGCCACGGTGGCGCTCGAGGCGCTCGCCGCCGGTCTGCACGTCCTCGTCGAGAAGCCGATCGCAACCAACCTGCCCGACGCGCTCCGGATGCGGGGTGCGGCGATCGAGGCCGATCGGAAGCTGATGGTCGGCCATGTCGAGCGCTTCAACCCGGCGATCGCGAAGCTGCGTAGCCTCGTCGCCGAGGGGCGGCTCGGCCAGATCTACCGCGCCCAGACCACCCGGGTCGGGCCCCTGCCGTCCCGGATCCAGGACACCGGTGTGGCGATCGACCTCGCCACCCACGACCTCGACGTGATGCAGCACGTCCTCGGCCTCTCGATCGGCGAGATCTACGCCGACGGCGGCCGCTTCATGCACGCCTCCCAGGAGGACCTGCTGACCTGTCTGGTGCGCTTCAACGGCGCCGCGGGTGCGGAGGGCGGAGCGCTGGGACTGCTCGACGTCAACTGGCTGACCCCGGAGAAGACCCGGGAGATCGCGCTGATCGGCGAGAACGGGCTGCTTCGCGCTTCCTACATCACCCAGGACGTCTGGTTCGTCGAATCGCCGACCGCGCCGGTCCACTGGGACGGTCTCTCGATGCTGCGCGGCGACGGCGAGGGAGCCGCGGTGAGGTTCTCGCTGACCAAGGCCGAGCCGCTTGCGGCGGAGCTGGAAGCCTTCTGCCGCTGCGTCCTCGACGACACCCCGGAGCCGATCTCCGCCCACGACGGCGTCAAGGCGCTTGCCGCGGCCCTCGCTGTGCGCGAGTCGGCCGCGGTACGGCGGCCGGTCGAACTACTCGACATCCCTGCCCCCCGACCACTGGCGGTTGCCGCATGATCCGTTTCGTCATCCCGGCCTACAACGAGGTCGAAAACGTCCCCAGGCTGCTCGCCGACCTGGCGCCGGTCGCGCGTGAGCTCGGCGCCCGCGTGATCTTCGTCGATGACGGCTCCACCGACGGCACCGCCGAGGTGATCCGCGAACACGCGGGCGACCTCCATTTCGCGATCGTCACCCACACGGTCAACCGCGGCCTCGGGACGGCGATCAACACGGGCATCCGCGCTGCGCTCGGCGAGTCGTCGGACGACGACGCGATCGTTACCCTCGAGGCCGACACGACCTCCGACCTCGGCGACCTGCCGAAAATGATGGAGCGCTTCGACCAGGGTGCCGACCTGGTCCTCGCCTCGGTCTACGCGCCCGGGGGCAAGATCATCGGCGTCGCCGGCTGGCGCCTCGCGGCCTCGAAATCGGTCTCCAACACCTTCCGCTACCTCGGCGGGCTGCGGCAGATCCACACCCTCTCTTCGCTCTACCGCGTCTACCGCGCCGGCACGCTGCGCCGGGCAGCCGACACCTACGGCTACCTGCTCGTTCGCGAGCCGGGCTTCGCCGCCAACGTCGAGCTGCTGCTGAAGCTCTACAACGCCGGTGCCAGGGTGACCGAGGTGCCGACGACGAACGACTGGACGACCCGCAAAGGCGAGTCGAAGATGCAGCTGAAGCCGACCGTGATCGCCTACATGCGGCTGATGGCGGCCCACCTCATCGGCCGGATCCAGCCGCCGCCAGTCTCGCCGCTGGCCGAGGCGACGGCGCCACGGCCGGTTCGGACCTCCGCGCCCGAGGAGACGGTCGAGAGCCCGCCTGCGGTCGCTCAGGCCGGCTGATGGCACGGACGCCTCGGATCGGCGTCGTCGGGGGCGGCATCCTCGGCGCGACGCTCTCGCTGCGCCTCGCCGAAATGGGGGCGGAGGTGACGCTGCTCGAGCGCGGCAGCTCGATCGGCGGCCTCGCCGGAACGTTCGACTTCGGCGGTCACCGGGTCGATCGCTTCTACCACGTGATCACGCCGGCCGACAGCCGCATGATCGCGATGGCCGAGGAGGTCGGGCTGGGCGAGGAGCTGCGCTTCGAGAACGTCGGTGCGGGCTTCTACGCCGACGGTGAGATGCACGACTTCAACGGCGTCGGCGACCTGCTGCGCTTCGCGCCGCTTTCGCCGCTGGCGCGGCTGCGGCTCGGCTGGTTCGTCGCCCAGTGCCAGCTGCGCGGCTCGCCCGCGAAGCTCGACGGGATCCCGCTCGAGACCTGGCTGCGGCGGATCTGCGGGGCTGAGGTGGTGGAGCGGATCTGGAAGCCGCTGCTGGCGAGTCGCTTCGACGGCGACGCCTCGGGGCTACCGGCGACCTACCTCTGGGCGCGGACGCGGCGGATGTCGGGCGCGCGTGAGAGCAAGGGATCCGGTGGCGAGGCGATGGGCCACATCGTCGGCGGGCACCAGCGCCTGATCGAGGCGATCGCGGCGCGCGCCGAAGGCCTCGGGGTGGAGATCCTCACCGACGCCCCGGTCACCGGCCTGACCACCACGGTGGCGGGCGCCGTGACCGGCGTCGAGCTGGCGGACGAGAGCCGCGGCTTCGATCTCACGATCCCGACCGTGCAGCCGCCGGCGCTGCGATTTCTCCTGCCCGATTCCCACCAGAACCTGCTCGGCGCCTACCCGCAGCGCTGGCTCGGGTGCGTCTGCCTGATCCTCAAGCTTCCGCGCTCGCTGCTGCCCTACTACGCCGTGAACATCGTCGAGCCGACGCCAATCACCACCGCGGTCGAGACGACGCAGGTGCTCGGCACCTCCCACACCGGCGGCAACCACCTCGTCTACGTGCCGAAGTACTGCGACCCGGCGGCACCCGAGCAGAGCGAGGCCGATGACTCGATCTTCGAGCGCTTCACCGATTTCCTCGGCGTCCTCGCACCCGACTTCCGCCGTGACGAGGTGATCGACTGGACGGTGCAGCGGGCGCGGCTGGTGGAGCCGGTGCACCGCATGAACCCAGACCGCGGGCCGCTGCAGATGGCGCCGATCTGGCCCGGGGTCGAGGGGCTGGCGCTGGCCTCGAACGCCCAGATCTACCCCCACCTGTTGAACGGCGACTCGGTGATGGGTTTCGCCGAAGGCGTGGCGGCGGACGTCGGCCGCCGCCTCGAGCTCGCCGGCGCGGCGTCGCCCCCCGAGTCGGCCCATGTACCAGGTTGAAGCCTCCAAGGCGCTGCTGAAGCCGCGCCTTTGGTTCCGCCGGCCGGAGTCGCTGCGAGTCTCCCGCAACGTCCTCATGCTGGGCTTCACCAGCATGCTCACCGACATCTCCTCGGAGATGGTGGCGACCATCCTGCCGCTGTACCTGGTCTTCTCGCTCGGCGCCAGCCCCCTGGCGCTGGGTGCGATCGACGGCACCTACCGCGGCGCTGCGGCGGTCGTGCAGGTGCTGGCCGGGTTTGCGTCCGATCGCTGGCGCCGCCACAAGCAGGTTGCCGAGAGCGGCTACGGGCTCTCGGCGTTCAGCAAGGTGGCGCTGGTCGCCGCCGGCAACTCGATCGGCGGCATCGGCGCGATCGTCGCCTTCGACCGCATCGGCAAGGGAATCCGCACGGCGCCGCGTGACGCCCTGATCTCCCTCTCCAGCACGAAGGACAACCTCGCGACCTCGTTCGGCGTGCACCGGGCGTTGGACAGCGCCGGCGCGATGCTGGGTCCGCTCGTCTCCTTCGGCATCCTGCTGGCGGCGCCCGCCCGCTTCGACGCCGTCTTCGTGGTCAGCACCCTCTTCGCCTTCCTCGGTCTCGCCGTCCTCGTCCTCACCGTCCAGGGCAAGCCCTGGCGGGCCCCGCGCGAGGGGGCGCCGCCGTCGCTGCGGAAGGCGGCTGGGCTTCTCCGCGACCCGCGCTTCTCGTTGCTGCTGATCGCCGCCGTCGTGCTCTCGATGGCGAGCGTTTCCGACGCGCTGATCTACGTCGGCCTGCAGCGCAAGATCGACTTCGAGCCGGCCGTCTTCCCGCTCCTCTACGTGGTCACCGCGGTCGTCTTCATGGCCCTGGCGATCCCGGTCGGGCGACTCGCCGATCGGGTCGGGCGGGTACCGGTGCTGCTCGGTGGCTTCGCGCTGCTCTTCGTCGTCTACGCCGCCCTGATGCTGAACTCGCTCGGGTACTTCGGGCTGATCATCAGCCTCGCCGCGCTCGGCGGCTACTTCGCTGCCAGCGAAGGCGTTCTGACGGCGATCGCCGGCGCGGTGCTGCCGGAGGATCTGCAGGCGAGCGGGATCGGGATACTGATCACCGTGGTCAGCATCGGCAACCTCGTTTCCTCGCTCGCCTTCGGGGCGCTCTGGCTGGCAATCGGACTGCAGCAGGCGGTGATCGTCTTCGTAGTGGCCCTGGCCGCCGCTCTGGCCGTCGCGGCGCCGCTGCTGCTTCGCGCGCAGCGTTCCGCCCAGTATGGGTAGCCGCAACGCCAAGATCCTCATCGGCCTGGTCGTCCTCTGCCTGGTCGGTGGCGGCGTCTACGTGGCGATCGCGGCCACCGGGCCGAGCCCGACCGAAACCAACGTACGGCCGGTGGCCACCGAGGTGCTGGCCAGGACCGATCTGCTGGTGCGCGCGGTCGATCCCAAGAAGCCGACCCTGAACGGCGGCGTCTACGAACTCGACGACGGCAAGCTCCGCCACGACGGCGACCTCAGCTGCGAGCGCGTCTACTACGCCGCCGGTCACGGCATCTGCATGGGTGTCGCTCCCTCGGGCGTCGACTACACCGCGACGATCTTCAACGACAGGCTCGAAGGGGAGGCGACGATCTCGCTCAATGGCCTGCCGTCGCGGGCCCGGGTCTCCGCCGACGGCCGCTACGGGGCGATGACCGTCTTCGTCACCGGCGACTCCTATCTCGCCTCGAGCACGGCTTTTTCGACGCGGACCTACGTCGTCGACATGGCGAGCGGCAACGTTCTGGCACAGCTCGAGGAGTTCGAGGTGAGTAAGGACGGGAAGCCCTTCGACTCGGTCGACTTCAACTTCTGGGGCATGACCTTCGACCCGGCGGACTCGGACCGCTTCTACGCGACCCTGGGCACGGGGGACCACCACTACCTGGTGGAAGGCGACATCGCCGCGCGTGAGATGCGCGTCCTGCGTGACGGCGTCGAGTGCCCCTCGCTGTCTCCCGACGGCAGCCGGATCGCCTTCAAGGCGAGGATCCCCGGTACCAACCGCTGGCGCCTGCGGGTGCTCGATCTGGCGACGCTCGAGGAACACCCGGTGGTCGAGCGACGATCGATCGATGACCAGGTCGAGTGGCTCGACGAGGACACCCTCGCCTATTCCGACGGCGTCGACGTCTTCACCGTCCCCGCCGATGGCAGCGGCGAGCCAGAGGTGCTGGTCCGCGACGCGACCTCGCCGGTGCGGCTGAGCGCGCCCCTCGCCTCAGCGGGCGAGCAGCGGGGCTAGGCGGTCGCGCGACTCGTTGGCCAGGCGGCGGGCAAGCGCCAGCGGACGGCGAGGCGGCGCCCCGACCTCGGCGACCTCGATCGGAGTCGGGCCGAGCGTGACCGCGACGTTGGACCGCGCGGGGGCGGCGACCGCTTCGCCGTAGGCGACGGGGCGGCCGTCGACCAGCACCTCGGGGGCCGGCGAGCCCGCGGCGGCCGGTGGCTCGAAGCGCAGCGTGCTCACCCCGGCGGGAACCTCGACATCGAGTCGATTGCCGAGGGGCCGCACGGCGAGCACCTCGCCTTCGAGCCGAGTCTCGTAGGAGCCGCGGGAGATCGTCGCCAGCGAGGCCCAGGTGGTCTCCTGAGCGATCGTCGCGACCTCCGCCTGCGCCTCGGCGAGTGCATCGAGGCCGGCGGCGAGGTCGCCGTGGTGGCCATAGAGGACCAACGGCTGGTCGAGGAAGGCACGCAGGCGCAGCTCGGCGGCGGAGCGGCAGGCGAGCGGGTGCCGGAGGATGGCCGGCAGTCCCGCGGTGCGCTCGAGTGGCCGCCACCCGACCAGGGCGTCTGCCTCAGCGGGCCGGGCGAGCCAGGCGCTCGGCGGCCTTCCCAGCCAGGGGTAGGGGAGGGTCATCGAGATCGCCTCGAATCCGCAGCGCCGGAGCGCCTCGACCGTGGCGGCCGAGCATTTCTCGTGCGGCGGCACCATCACCCGCTCGATCGGCTGGCCGGTTCGCGCTTCGAATCTTGCGACGCGCCGCAGTGCCTGCGCGGCAAGCGCGATCGCTGCCGTGGTGGTCCCGGCGCGCCCGAGCTCCCCGCCGTCGTGGTCGTTGCCATGGACGGTGAGGGAGATCGCCCCGAGCGACTCCTCGACCGCGCGCAGGGCGCTCGGGTGCGCCCACCGCGCGTCGCGCGGGACCGTCGCCAGGGCGGCGTGGTAGCCGTGCTCGCGGGCGTGGCGCGAGAGCGCCGGCAGATCGACGTAGCCGTAGGTCGGCCAGTGCAGATTTGGGTCGTCGAAGACGAATGCGGCACGAGGCGACGGCGGCTTCCAGGCGATCTCCGCGCAGACCTCGCGCAGGAAGTGGACCAGCGGCAGCAGCGCCAGGCAGCGCTCGGCCCCGAGCCGGTCGCGGAGCGCCTCGGCATTCCCGAGCTCGGCTGGCGCGAGGGCCGCGCCGTGAAACGGCCCCGCTGCCCACCAGAGCGGAGTGGCGCCGCGACTCGCGAGGACCGCCGCACCTGCGGGGGGCGCCGGTGCGGCGGCGGATGCCGCATGGGGGTCGAGGAGCACGGCGCCGGCGAGGCGCTGGTCGAGCGACTCGGCCCGGGTCAACCGGATCTGGGCCGGGCCAGCGAGCTGCTCGCTCTCCGCCGCGGCGAGATGGAGCGAAGGGAGACCGGCGCGGGCGCCGGCGCGGGCGACCTCGCCTCCGCCGAGGTCGACGACGGCGTCGAGGCCGCGCAGCTCGCCCGATCCTCGTGGCAGGAACTCGACTGGGAAGGCGAGCTCGAGGGCGGCCGTCAGCCGCGGTCCCTGCTCGCCACCGAAGACGCCAACCGCCCGTCGCTCACTAGGGGCCGACACGGTAGATCGAGTAGGAGGTGCCGGGATTGGTCCCCGCCTCTGCCTGCCCGTTGCCGAAGGTCGCGACCGGCGGCCCTCCACGCTTGATCCAGGCGCCGAGGGCCCGGTTGTAGTCGCGGCCGAAGGTTTCGTAGCCGTATTCGGCGTAGTTGCGGTCGTCGAGGACGGCGTACCGGACCCCCTCGGATTCGAGCTCGGCGATCGCGTCGCCTTCGTCGCGTGGCGAGTCGAGCAGGCCGGGGAGGAACATCGCGTTGTAGAGGGCGGGCGGGTGGCCGCTCATGAAGTTGAAGCCGGAGTCCGAGGTCAGCGCCAGCACGGGTTCGCCGGGGGCGGCGTTGGCGTCGATATAGTCGAGCGCTTCCTGCAGCGCCGAGGCGGCGGCCGACTCGGTGGCGAAGCTGCCGCGGTCGGTGTGGACGGTCGCGCTCTGGTCGGGGTAGAGGGCGACCTGGGCGTAGGCGGCGAGCGCGACGGCGACCGCGGCCAGGGCGGCGAGAAGGGCGGTCCGCGCCTGCGGCCAGCGCTTGGCGAGGCGGTCGTGGAGGACGGCGAGCAGCAGGACCAGCGGCGGCGCGTAGTAGGGAGCGTAGGAGGCCTCCGCGGTGAAGGCGTCATAGGCGCGGGCTCCGAGCACGGCGGCGCCGACGACGAGCGCCAGGTCGAAGGCCCAGGCGCGGGTCACGACCGGGCTGCCGCCGCGGAGGAAGCGGATGCCGAGGGCGGCGAGGGCGATGAAGCCGAGCGCCGGCAGCCAGCTCATCCCGATCAGGAGGTGGGTGGACTCGTGCTCGACCGCGACCCGGGCCGGCTCCCAGAGTCCCAGCGCCCGCCAGGCGAGGGCGCCGCAGGCGAGGAGGAGCAGGGCTCCGGGGAGCGGCCACAGCGCCTTCAGCCGCCCCGAGGCGGTGCCCTCGCGATCGACGAGGACGGCGGTGGCGATCACCGCCCCGAGTGCGGTCAGGTAGACCCCGGCGCGGGCGATGGTGGCGACCAGGCTTTCGAGGTCGAGCGGCGCCCAGGCTTCCTGTGCCCGGAACCCCGCGATGCGGAGGAAGTCGGTCGGCCAGAGGTTTTCGGTCAGCAGCCGAGAGCCGCCGACCTCCTTGGCGAGCAGGCCGAGTACGGCGCCGGCGACCAGCAGGGCCGGCAGGGCCAGCTTCGGCACTCCGGCGATCGCCGCCCGCAGCCCCTGCTGTTTCCAGACACCGACCAGGTAGGCGAGGCAGGCGGCGACCGCGACGGCGGCGAACTCAGGCCGCGTCAGGCAGACGACCCCGCCCGCGAGCCCGGCCCAGACCAGCCGTTCGCGCGAGAGCGCCAGCAGCATCAGGAGGATGAAGAGGAGGCCGAAGGTGCCGGAGTTCGTGTGGGGGAGGACGAAGTTGAAGGCGGTTCCGGAGAAACCGATCGCGGTCACGACCAGGGTCGCGAGGAGAGCGGGGACGACGGCGAGCAGGCGGCGCGAGAGGGCGTAGAAGGCGGCGACGATCGCCGCCGCCTGAACCAGGCCGAAGGCGAAGGCGGTGGTGAAGGACGTGCCGAAGAGGGCGAAGGCGCCGCCCAATGCGTAGACGCCGACCGGCCCGTAGAAGTAGCGGATGTCGCCGTAGGGCTGACCGCCTTCGGCGATGTTCGCGGCCACGGTCAGCTCGTGACCGGCGTCGACCGAGGGGACGCCCCAGGCTTGCCAGCTGAGGACGGCGAGGAGCGCGAAGAAGATCCCGATCGCGAGCGCCGCCTGGGCGTCGGTGGTGACCGCGAGGCGCCGCGCCCATTCGCCTCCGCCCCAGGCGGCGCGTCCGGAGGCCGTGCGCGCCGTCGCGTTCATGCCGAAGCGGGCTTGACGGCGCCAAGCAGCAGCCGCACCTGCTCCCAGGCGAACCGGGTGGCGGAAAGCGCGTAGAGGATCGAGCCGATCGCGATCGTTAGCAACGGCGCCACGATGCCGTCGCCGACCTCGTTGCCGATCGCGTAACCGAGGCCGAACGAGGCGGCGGCCGCGACCACGAACCGGAGCCCGTCGCGGGCCAGCTCGCGGGCGAGGGGCCCGCTCTCGCGCCCGGCGCCGACCATCAGCAGGAAGATGGAGAAGGTCACCGGGACGACGAAGAAGGCGCCGACCACGCCGTTGGCGCCGAAGAGGGCGCCGCCGATTGCGGTGACGGCGACGTGGACGAGGAAGATGACCGGCGCCATCCAGTTGACCAGGCGGGCGCGGCCGAGCGCGAACATCGCCGGCAGCAGGAGGTTGACGAGCAGCGCGCCGACGGTCCAGGCGCAGAGCAGCGCAGCGAAGACCTCCAGCCGGTCGACCTGCGCGGCGTCGAAGCTCTTCGGCAGGACCTCGCCGATCAGCGATGCGCCGCCGGCGATCAGCGCCGCCAGCGCCGGCGCCACCAGCATCATCGAGTAGCGGAAGCCGGAGGGAACCGTGTCGGCGAGCACCGCGCGCCAGTCGGCGAGGGCGCCGCGCCGCATGTCGGCGATCCGCGACATCCCCAGCGCGAAGCCGGTCGCGGCGACCAGGTAGCTGGCGAACAGGTAGGCGTAGGAGAGGATCGTTGCGTCGCCCGGGTCGTAGTTGCCGGCGAAGGCGAGGGTGACGACGAAGAGCCCGTTGAAGGCCAGGTAGATCGCGGTGCTGCCGAGGATCAATCCGGTCGGCCGCAGGAGCGACCGCAGGCCGCCGGCGCGCCGAGGGGCCTCGCGGACCTGGCCGCGGCCGGCGCGCACGCCCTCGAGCATCACCGCGCAGGTCACCACGGCCATTGCCAGCATCGACCAGCCGAGCGAGAGCTCACCAGCTGACCCGGAGACGGCCAAGTAGACGGCGAGTCCGGCGGAGGCGCCGCCGATGTAGGCGATCGCGACGCGGTCGAAGCGGTCGCGGACCGCGAGCAGGGTGGCGCCGCCGGCGGCCCAGAGCTGCAGGATCATCGCGGCGCCGAGGATCGGCAGCGCCTCGACCGTGATGCCGCGCCCGGTCTCGGTCAGGCCCGGCGCCAAGAGGTCGGCGAGCGGTCCCGCCAGCGGGATCGTCGCGATCGCCACCGGTATCGCGATCACGGTCAGGGCGGTCGCGAATTCGCGCGGCGTCAGCCGCGGCCGCTCCCCGACCAGGAGCGGCGCCGAGGTGACGCGGATGCTCTGGCTGAAAACCCCGAAGCTCGAGTAGAGGGCGAAGGCGACGAAGAAGCCGTCGGTGCGGCCGTCGATGCCGAACGAGCTGAGATAGAGGAGCGCCTGGATCCCCGAGGACCCCGCCATCGCCAGGGTCGCGATCGCCATCGCCACGCCTGCGTGGGCGTGCTTCTGGCGCAAGTCGCGCTTGTGGTCGGCGGGCTCGGCTGGAGGCGCCGTCACGGTCGAGGCCGGCGCGGTTGCGCTGGTTGCGCTCATATCCCACAAACGGTCCAGAGCGCGCAGATCTTGTGGTCAGGGACCGAAGTGAAGCTGCGCCGGGCTCCAGCTGACGCCGCGGCCGTCCGCTAGGCGGTAGTCGTCGGCTCGCGGCTTCATGAAATGCGGGTGGCAGGACCGCTTCGAGGACGGCGAGAGGCGGGGAAAGCCCTCCCACTTGCAGACCAGGTCATCGCTCTCGCTGTAATTGGGGAAGCCGCCGCTCCAGTCGGTCCAGCCGCGGTAGATCGCGTTGTCGCGGAAGGCGACCTTGCCAAAGGGGCCCTCGCGTAGCGCCACCGGCGATTCGTTGCCGTCGGTCCAGACCGTGTTACCGAAGATCGAGATGCCCTCGGTGGGGCCGATGATCTGGACGATCAGCGGCGGCCCGCAGTCGGAGCTCGGCGGCGCGCAGGGCGCGGCGTTTCGCAACATCAAATTGTTGGCGATGACGATCCGGCGGACGGGCTCCGGCTGGTCGTTGACGAAAAATCCCTGGCAGCGGTTGTCGTGGAGGTAGTTCTTGCGGAAGTAGAGGCCGTCGCCGCCCCAGACCGACTGCAGGCAGTCGCTGTGATTGCCGTTCTCGCGCACGTTGGTGATCTCGTTTTCGTCGATCAGGACCCCGTAGGGATCCCTGTCGCCGCTGTCGTGGTAGCGGTTCAGCCGGATCGCGTCCTCGCCGAACGGACCGACGAACTTGTTGCCGCGGATCGTGGTATCGGAGATGTTGACGTCGGTGGTGGGTCCCGCTTCGACTCCGAAGTAGCCACCGGAGATGCGGTTGTTGAGGACCGAGACCTTGCGCGAGCCCGGCTCGATCGTCACCTGTCCGGCGATCGCGAACCGGGCCAGGGCGAGGAAGCTCCCGTCGAGGTCGGCGCCCGCAAGCGTCGCCTGGCCCGGGTGGGCGGCCCGCAGGGTCACCCCGGGGGAGGACTTGTCGCCTCGCAGCGAGACCTCGCCGTACTCGCCGTCACGCAGGCAGACGACGTCTCCGGGCGAGGCACCGGCAACCGCCTTTTCAGCCGCTTGCAGCCCTCCTACCAGCTTGGTGCAGGCACTCTTACGACTCTTGTCGGCGGGCTTCGCCGCCACCTCGTCGTCGTTTGAGCCGAGCACCAGCGCGGCGGCGACGCCGAGGGCGACCAGGGCCGCGAGCAATGCGAGGGCGGACCTGCGAGTGATTCGCCTCATGTGAGATCAACGGGCCGGAGGGCCCGTTTCTCGCTGGCGGGTTGATTGCCGCCTGTCCCAGCTGTGCCGAGACAGGCCGGGTCAGGGACCGTAATGCTGCGTGGCGGGCGACCAGTCGACGCCTCGCCCGCCCACGCCGCTGAGGCGCAGGTCATCGGCGGCGGTGGCGGCGAAGCTCAGACTGCAGGCGGTGGCTTCGCCGGGCCGCGACGAGGGCCAGGAGCCACCCGAACCGGTTTCGCGTTTGCAGATCGTGTTTTCGCTCAGCGTCACGCCGCTCATGTTGGTGTCGGTCCAGAGCCTGTAGATGACGTTGTTGGCGATCACCGTGTCGGCGCCGGTCCCTTCGCGGAAGGCGGCGATCGAGTCGGCGCCGTCACCCCAGATCGTGTTGCGGGTCATCCGGAATGCGGAGTAGGGGCCGAAGACCTGGAAGTACATCGGCTGGCCGCAGCCGGGTGCCGAGGGGGCGCACGGTTCCTTGTTGCGGACGAAGAGGTTGTCGTCGACCGTGATCCCGACGATCGGCCCGACCACCCCGACCGAGGCCGGCAGCGAGGCCTGGTCCTTGACGAAGAAGCCCTGGCAGCGGTTGTCGTGGAGGTAGTTGCGGCGGAAGACGATGTGGTCCCCGGTCCACACCGTCTGCAGGCAGTCGCTGTGGTTGCCGTTCTCGCGGACGCCGCTGATCTCGTTGCCTTCGATCAGGACCCCGGCGCCGTCGCCGTCGGCGTCGTGGTAGCGGTTGAGGTGGATTGCGTCCTCATCGAACGGGCCGATCAGCTGGTTGCCGATGATCGCCAGGTCGTTGATCGACGTCGTCGTGGTGGGGCCGGCGTCGATCCCCTGGCCACCGCCGGTGATCCGGTTGTGTTCGATCGTCATCTTCGTGGCGCCGGGCTTGACTTCGATGCTGCCGGTGGAGACGAACCCGGCGAGCCGTAGGCTCGAGCCGGCGAGGCTCGCTCCCGCGATCGTGGCACCACCGGGGTTCGCCGCGCGTACGGTGACTCCGTCGCCCGACTTGCTGGCGTTCAAGTTGAGCTGCGTATAGCTGCCGTTGGCTAGGCAGATGACGGCGCCGTTCGCCGCCGCGCTCACGGCGGCCTGCACGGCGCTGAGGCTGGCGAGCGTGGTGGTGCAGTCAGGCGCTGGGGGGGGTGGGGCCGAGGGTTCGGGACCAGGGGTTGGCGCCGGTCCAGGTTGGAGAGTGGGCGTCGGCTGAGGTTGCGCAGTGGGCGCCGGGGTCGATCTCGGCGTCGATGCTGATTTCGGCTTCGGGGTCGGTCCCGCATTCGGGGTGGGGGTCGGCGACGCTTCCGGCTTGGCCGGGGTCTTCTTGCCGTGCGCGTGCCGCCTCGGTCCCCGCACCTTGTGGTGGCGGCGGACCACGATCCGAGGCCGAGCGCGGATCAGGTCGCTGACGGCGATTCGCTTGCTCCCAGTGGAGCTCCTGGGATGGGATGCGGCGCGCTTGCCGCCGACCTGGGCGAGCGCAAGCGAGCCGGCTGCCAGCAGCAACACGATGCTGAGCGCCGCGATCGCGATCGCGCGCCAAGGGTTGCGCCTGTTGTCACTGGTGAGGTTGCCCATGTTTGCCTCCCGCGAGCGCTGTCCCAGTGGTCCTCGGCTGTCTCCCCGGCCAGCGGAGGCGGTGCTGGGCATGTGGACGTTTGTCCGAGGCTCAGCATTGGACGAACAGTCCTTCGCGGTGCCGCGAGGCTACATAACAATGAACAAAATTATGCGAATCTCGCTAGAAAATTTGCGAGACGCCCGCAAATTGCGGGTATCCCGGGATCAGCGCGCGGCGTAATGCTGTGCGATCTGGGTGGCGCTGAGCGCCGTCTTGTAGATCGCGACCTCGTCCAGGGTGCCCGGTGCGAATTGCGTCGTGCCGCCGCGAGACATGAAGTAGAGCGTCGAGTTGGCGAAGTTCCCGGCGCCGGTGCCGCTCGTGCCGTTGCTCACCGAAACCGCTTTGCCATCGACGTAGGCGAGGATCTGCTGCGAGGCAGCGGCGGTGGCATCGATCACGAACGCGTAGTGGTGCCACGTCAGCGTGCTTGGCCGGCTGAAGTAGATGTTGTTGCGCGAAGTGCCGCGGCCGATCGCCACTTCGAAGCGGCTGCTGGAGGTGGTAGAGGCCGGGTTGATCAGGAAGCCGCCGTTGTTGTTGTTGAAGTTGTTGGTCAGCTCCAGCACCTGGTCGTTGTTGTTCGACCAGAGCAGCGAGTTCCAGCGCAGCCAGAACTCGATCGTCAGTTTCGAGCTGCCGGACAGGTTCAGCGGCGCCGAGGCGTAGTCGTTGCTGCCGTCGAAGCTCGCCGCCGGGTTGGCGTCGGCGCTGAGGTTGTCGGACTGGTTGAGGCTGACCCCGTTGAACGCGATCGCATTCGCCCCGCCCACCGAGTCGGCGAGGGTGGTGCCGGAGGTCTCGCCCAGCCGCCAGTAGTTGGCCAGCCCAGCGGTTCCCAGGACGGCGGCGTTGTACGGGCCGCGGACGGTCAGTGGGACCGCGACGGTGCCGGTGGCGCCGTTGTTGTCGGTGACCCGTAGGCCGACGTTGACCTGTGCCGCGGTGGTGTAGGTGCGGCTCGATTTGTTGGTGGTGCCGGTGTTCGTCTCGTAGCTGCCGTTGCCGTCGAGGTCCCACTCGTATTTCGTGATCGTGCCGTCGGGGTCCGTGGACGCGGCGGCGCTGAAGTTGACCGCGGTGCCGGCGGTGACCGGGTTGGGCGTCGCCGTGAACGAAGCGACCGGGGCGCGGTTCTGCACGGTCACGCTGAGTGACGTGGTCGCGGTGGCGCCGGAGTCGTCCGTCACCCGCAGGCCCACGGTTCGAGCCCCGGCGGTGCTGTAGGTGGAGCTGGCGGTCGCGGTCGTCCCGGTCGAGGTCTCGTAGCTGCCGTTGCCGTCGAGGTCCCACTCGTATTTCGCGATCGTGCCGTCCGGGTCTTTCGAGGCCGAGCCGTTGAAGGTGACTGCGGTGCCGGTCGGGACCGGGTTCGGGCTGGCGGTGAAGGACGCGGTCGGCGCGCGGTTGGTCGCGGTCACCGCCAAGGTCGTGGTCCCGGTCGTGCCGGAGTTGTCGGTCACCCGCAGGCCGACCGTCCTAGTGCCTGGCGTCGCGTAGATGGTGGTCGTGGTCGCGGTCGTCCCGGTCGAGGTCTCGTAGCTGCCGTTGCCGTCGAGGTCCCACTCGTATTTCGCGATCGTGCCGTCCGGGTCTTTGGAGGCCGAGCCGTTGAAGCTGACGGTGGTGCCGGTCGGGGCCGACGCCGGGGTGGCCGTGAACGAGGCGGTCGGCGGCTGGCTGGCGATGGTCAGGGCTTTGGTCGTCGTCGCCGCCGCGCCGGAGTTGTCGGTCACCCTGAGTCCGATCGTGAGATTGCCGGCGGTGGTGTAGGTGCGGCTCGCGGTCGCCGTCGTCCCGGTCGAGGTCTCGTAGCTGCCGTTGCCGTCGAGGTCCCATTCGTATTTCGTGATCGTCCCGTCTGGGTCGTTCGAGGTGCTGGCGTCGAAGTTGACGGCCTGACCGGTCAGCGCCGGATTCGGACTCGCCGTCAGGCTCGCCACCGGGACGCGGTTCTGGATCGTCACGGTGCGGGTCGTGGTCGCCGACGCACCGCCGTTGTCGGTGATCCTGAGCCCGATCGCGCGGCTGCCGGCGGTGGCGAATGTCGTGCTCGCGGTTGGCGTGGTACCGGTGCTCGTCTCGTAGGTGCCGTTGCCGTCGAGGTCCCATTCGTATTTGGCGATGGTCCCGTCGGGGTCGCTGGAGGCGCTGCCGTCGAGGGCGATCGCGGTCCCGGTCGGGGCCGTCGTCGGGGTGGCGGTGAAGGACGCGGTCGGACTCTGGTTGCGAACGCTCAGCGTCGAGCTCGCGGTCGCGGTGGCGCCGCGGTCGTCGGTCACGCGGAGGCGGATCGTGCGGTCTCCGGCGGTCGGGTACGAGGCCGAGGTGCTCGGGTTCGTCCCGGTACTCGTCTCGTAGCTGCCGTCGCCGTCGAGGTCCCATTCGTATTTGGCGATGGTCCCGTCGGCATCTTTCGAGGCGGCCGCGTTGAAGGTCGCCGACGCATTGGTGTTGACCGGGTTCGGCGAGATCGTGAAGGAAGCCGTCGGTGCTTTGTTCGGGATCGCCGCTTCGTAGTGGGCGGCGATCGTCGCCGCTGAGAGTGGGGTTCCGTAGACCGAGACGTCGTCGAGGTCGCCGGCCCCGTTCAGAACGGTCCCGGCGCGAGACATGAAGCTGAGCGTGGCGTCGGCGAAGTTGCCCGCCCCGGTTCCGCTCTCGACCTTGGTGTAGGCGACCGGTTTGCCGTCGACGTAGGGGACGACCTGTTCGCTCGCTGCCGCGTTCGTGTCGAGCACCAAGGCGTACTGGTGCCAGACCCCGGCGCTCGGTCGCGCGAAGAGGGAGACGTTGCGCGAGGAGCCCTGCCCGATCGCGACCGCGAAGCTGCCGTAGCTCGAGTTCGGGTCGACGAGGAAGCCGCCGCTGTTTTCGTTGAAGTTCGGCGTGTA
>Ga0070667_100001374_pt1 | contig 21779 bp, 23 predicted proteins | sample KBSS33metaG_FD_64659 | JGI IMG/M metagenome (GOLD analysis project Ga0070667, IMG submission 64659) | Switchgrass rhizosphere microbial communities from Kellogg Biological Station, Michigan, USA - KBS S3-3 metaG | ecosystem: Host-associated > Plants > Roots > Rhizosphere > Soil ... | reverse complement strand
CCGAGGCCAAGGAGATGGTCGGCGGCTTCTTCCTGCTCGACGTGGCCACGCGCGACGAGGCGCTGGCGATCGCCGCGCAGTGCCCGGCGGCGCAGTGGTGCACGGTCGAGGTCCGCGAGCTCGGCCCGTGCTGGGCTTGAGGTGCCGACGCTGTCGATTCGCGCCCGCTTCATTCGTCGTCTCCAAAGAAGCGGCGCTCGACGCGCTTCCGACCGAATCACGACTAGGAGCGATGCGATGCGATTCATGATCATCGTGCGGGCCACGCCGGATACCGAGGCCGGAATCTTCCCGGCAGACGACACGCTGATGGCCGCGATGGCCAGCTACCACGAGGCGCTCGCGCAGGCCGGGGTGCTGCTCGACGCCGCGGGCCTGCAGCCCAGCGCGAAGGGCTGGCAGATCCACCACGGCCGCGACGGCAGCCGGCGCGTCGTCGACGGGCCGTTCGCCGAGGCGAAGGAGCTGATCGCCGGCTACACGCTGATCCAGGTGCGCTCACGCGACGAGGCGATGGAGTGGGCGCGGCGGTTCCCGGCGCCGATGGGCGCGGGGGTCGAGGCGGTCGTCGAGGTGCGCCAGCTCTACGAGCTGGACGACCTGCCGCCCACCGAATCGCTCGAACGCATGCGCCAGGTGGAAGCAGCGCGGCCTTGACGCAGCGGACGCCGGTTTGACACACGCCGCCACGCACCGTGCGATCGAAGCCGTCTGGCGGATCGAATCCGCCAAGGTCATCGCCCACGTCGCCCGGCTGGTACGCGACGTGGGCGTGGCCGAGGAGCTGGCGCAGGACGCGCTGGTGTCCGCGCTCGAGCACTGGCCCGAGGCCGGCCTGCCCGACAACCCCGGTGCCTGGCTGATGGCCACCGCGAAGAACCGCGCCCTCGACCGCCTGCGCGCGGACGCGCTGCATGCGCGCAAGCGCGACGAGCTCGGTGCCGATGCCGATGCGCTGCAGGCGCACGTCGTGCCCGATTTCGTCGACGCGCTGGACGCGGCGCGCCAGGACGACATCGGCGACGACCTGCTGCGCCTGGTGTTCACGGCCTGCCACCCGGTGCTGTCGACCGACGCGCGCGTGGCGCTGACCTTGCGCCTGCTCGGCGGTCTGACCACCGACGAGATCGCGCGTGCCTTTCTCGTGCCGGAGCCGACGATCGCGCAGCGCATCGTGCGCGCCAAGCGCACCCTCGCCGAGGCCCAGGTGCCGTTCGAGGTGCCGCGTGCCGACGCGCTGGCACCGCGCCTGGCCTCGGTGCTGGAGGTGATCTACCTGATCTTCAACGAAGGCTACTCGGCCACCGCCGGCGACGACTGGATGCGCCCGGCGCTGTGCGCCGAGGCGTTGCGGCTGGGCCGCATCGTTGCCGGGCTGGTGCCGGACGAGCCGGAGGCGCACGGCCTGGTCGCGCTGATGGAGATCCAGGCCTCGCGCACCCACGCCCGCACCGATGCGCAAGGCCGTCCGGTGCTGCTGATGGAGCAAGACCGCAGCCGCTGGGACCCGCTGCTGATCCGCCGCGGCCTGGCCGCGCTGGCGCGCTGCGAGGCGCTGGGCGGCGCGCGCGGGCCGTATGCGCTGCAGGCCGCGCTGGCGGCGTGCCACGCGCGCGCGCGCAGTGCGGACGCGACCGACTGGGCCCGCATCGTCGCGCTCTACGAGGTGCTCGCGCAGGTGGCACCGTCGCCGGTGGTCGAGCTGAACCGGGCGGTCGCGGTCGGCATGGCGTTCGGGCCGGCGGCAGCGCTGACGATCGTCGACACGCTGCACGCCGAGCCGCGCCTGGCGAGCTACCACTGGCTGCCGAGCGTGCGCGGCGACCTGCTGGCCAAGCTCGGGCGCGGCGATGAAGCGCGCACCGAGTTCGAGCGCGCCGCCGCGATGACGCGCAATGTACGCGAGCGCGAGCTGTTGCTCGAGCGTGCGCGCACCGTGGGCGATCCGGCGTTGCTCAGGCCTCCGGGTCGATAACGCGGTCGTGTTCCGGATCGGCCGGGATCACCGGTGGCACCGGCCCCTGGTCGGGATCGACCGGCAGCATGCCGGGTTCGGGATCGTCCGCCGCCACATCGTGGCTGGGGTGCGGCTTGTGGGGGTGTTGCGTGGCCATTGGGTCGCTCCGGTGGATCGCGCGATCTTCGCCGTGTCCGAGCCGCGCGCGGCTCGGACACGGCCGCAACATGCTGTCAGCCGACGCCGATCACGGGGCCGCGCCAGCGCGCTGCGTCGCGGGTCGATTCTGCTCCGCCGGGCCGCCCGCCGTCACATCGCCCCGAGACCGAGGTTGCCACTCACGCCGACCAGTGTCGGGGTGTTGAGCGGCGCGGCCTTGACGTGACCACCCTGCGCCTTGATCCAGGTCTCCACCACGTCCCAGATCGGTGGGCTGCCGGCCGTGCGCGCCGCTTCGGCCACCGGCGCCCAGCCCGCGACCTTGTAGGTCTTGCCGGCCTCGATGGGCACGCCGCCCAACCGCATGCCGCTGATGCGCCGGCCCATCGCCGCCGCCGGCTCGCAGCGGTACGCGAGCCCGCCGACGCGCACCATGTCGCCACCCTGCTGGTAGTACGGGTCGGGGTTGAACAGGTTGTCGGCCACGTCCTCGAGGATCGTCTTGAGGGTCTCGCCACTCATGTCGGTGAGCGTCGTGTGCGGGTAGGTGATCGCGAGCTGGTCCATCATCGCCTCGCGCGTGATGGTGTCGCCGGGCAGCAGCGTCGTGCCCCAGCGAAAGCCGGGCGAGAACGCGATCTGCGCGCCCTGCACCTGCAGCAGCGCGTCGCAGATCAGCTGGTCCCACGAGCCGTTGAAGTTGCCGCGCCGGTACAGCAGCGTGTCGCTGACGGCGAGTTTCTCGCCGAGTCGCTGCTCGAACGGCGCACGCGTTCTCGCGATCAGCGCGTCCATCTCGGCATCGGCCGCGAGCACGTTGGCAAACACCGGCAGCAGCTGGTAGCGGAAGTCCGCGACGCGGCCGTCTTTGACATCGAAGTCCATCACCGCGAGGAACTTGCCGTTGCAGCCGGCGTTCGTGACCAGCGTCTTGCCGCCGCCGTTCGCGACCGGCACCGCGAGTGGCACCGCGTCATGCGTGTGGCCGCCGAAGATCGCGTCGATGCCGCGCACCTTCGACGCCAGCTTCAGGTCGACGTCCATGCCGTTGTGCGACAGCAGCACGACGACCTGCGCACCCTTGGCGCGCACCTCGTCGACGATCGTCTGCAGCTGCGCGTCCTGGATGCCGAAGCTCCAGTCGGCGACAAAGTAGCGCGGGTTCGCGATCGGCGTGTACGGGAAGGCCTGGCCGATCACCGCGCAGCGCACGCCATTGAGCTCGCGCAGCGTGTAGGGCGGGAACACCGGGTCGCCGAAGTCGGCGGTCTTGACGTTCTGCGCGACGAAGTCGATGCGGCCCTTGAAGTCCTTCGCGATCACCTCTTTCACCCGGTCCATGCCGTAGGTGAATTCCCAGTGGCCGGTCATCACGTCGACCTGCAGCAGCTTGGCGGCGTCGATCATGTCCTGGCCTGCGGTCCACAGCGAGGTCGCCGAGCCCTGCCAGGTGTCGCCGCCGTCGAGCAGCAGTGCACCGGGGCGGCTCGCTTTCAGGCGCTTGATCAGGGTCGCCAGGTGCGCGAAGCCACCGACCTTGCCGTAGCGCCGCGCGAGGCGCTCGAAGTCGAACGCGCTCAGTGCGTTCGCGCTCGGCGAGGAACGTGGGACGCCGGCGGCCTTCAGCAATCGCTCGCCGACGAGATGCGGCCATTGCCCCTGCATCGAGCCGACGCCGATGTTGACGCTCGGCTCGCGGAAGTACATCGGCCGCAACTGCGCATGGCAGTCGGTCATGTGCAGGAACGAGACGTTGCCGAAGCGCGGCAACTCGTACAGCACGTTCTCGGCCGCGCGCGCGTCGGCGTCGGCATGATGACCGAGCGCCATGCCGGCCACCGACGCCGCGCCGACAACCTGCAGGAACTCGCGTTTGGACAGGCTCATCGGGCGGGTCGGACCGGCGTTGGCATCGTTGGGGAATCTGGGGAAGTCGAGCAGACGTTGCCGCCCTCGCACTCCACAGTTTGCCCGATGCCTCCGGCGCCCCCCGCGCGGCACCGTGCCGCGGTCGCTAGACGCCGCGCTGGCCGGTCACCAATTGGTAGATCAGCACGATGACCGCGAGCACCAGCAGGATGTGCAACAGGCCGCCGGCCGTGAACGAGGTGACCAGACCCAGCACCCAGAGTGCCAACAGGACCACGACGATGGTGTAGAGCATGAACCGTCTCCTTCGATGGCCGGGCTGGCCGCACGATGCGCCGCCTCGGTGCCGTGCAGCTTCCGCTTCGGGTCGACGCGCCGGAATCAGCGGAGTCGCCGCCGCGCTGTAGTCCGCGTCCCACCGTCCGTGCGTCGCGGAGTGCGCGCGGTGATATGACGGAGCGCACCTACACGCGCGCTGGCCGTCGTCCGGCTGCGGCGCGCTGGCGCGGCGCCGAACATCCATTCACCGGGTGCGGTTTGCGTGCCGGAATCTGGAGCTGAACATGTCCTCACTCGACACCGGCCATCGCGCCCCATTGCTGCCCCAGCGCTCGTCGCGGCTGACGTATCGGCGGCTTCGGCACCCGACCCCGCTGCCCACGGTCGCAGCCGGCGGCCTGTGGCGCCGCTACCTGGGGCGCCTGACGTGGCTCTTCGGCTGAGTGACACCCACGCCTGAGCCGGAGCCCGCACATGGCCCTGTCCATCTCGCCTCCTTCCGCGCAGCCGGCGGTCGAGTGGATGCGCATCTTCGCGGCCCGCGTCGCGCAGCAACGCGCGGATCTCAGCGCCGACGAGGCCGTGCGCCTGGCGATTCGCGCGTTTCAGGTGTCGGGCCACCTGCAGCCCGAGCAGGCCGCCGCCGGCGCGCAGGATCCGCGGGGTGCGTCGTGAGGGACCTGCGCGTCGCGCTGTCGACGCCGCGCCGCTGACGCCCGGCTATCTCGCGCTGCCCGGCGCGTAGATCTGGTCGAACACGCCGCCGTCGTCGAAGTGGGTCTTCTGCGCGGCGCGCCAGCCGCCAAAGTCGGCGTCGACCGTGAGCAGCTTGACCGGCGCGAACTGCTTCGCGTACTTCGCCGCGACCTTCGCGTCGCGTGGGCGGTAGTAGTTCTTGGCCGCGATTTCCTGGCCTTCGGGCGAGTACAGATAGTCCAGGTAGGCGCTCGCCACCTTGCGGGTGCCGCGCTTGTCGACGTTCCTGTCGACCACGCTGACCGGCGGCTCGGCCAGGATCGACAGGCTGGGCGTGACGATCTCGAACTTGTCGGGGCCGAGCTCCTTGACCGACAGGTAGGCCTCGTTCTCCCAGGCGATCAGCACGTCGCCGATGCCGCGCTCGACGAAGGTCGTGGTCGAGCCGCGCGCGCCCGAATCGAGCACCTTGGTGTTGGCGTACAGGCGCTTCACGAAGGCCTTCGCGCTCTCGGCGTTGCCGCCCGGCTGCTTCAGCGCGTAGCCCCAGGCCGCCAGGTAGTTCCAGCGCGCGCCGCCCGAAGTCTTGGGGTTCGGCGTGATCACGTCGACGCCGCTCTTGGCGAGGTCGGGCCAGTCGGTGATGTGCTTGGGGTTGCCCTTGCGCACCAGGAACACGATCGTCGACGTGTAGGGCGACGCGTTGTTCGGCAGGCGCTTCTGCCAGTCGGCCGGAAGCCGGTTGCCGTGGTCGTGGATTGCGTCGATGTCGTAGGCCAGCGCGAGCGTGACGACGTCGGCCTCGAGCCCGTCGATCACCGAGCGCGCCTGCTTGCCGGAGCCGCCATGCGACTGGCGGATCGTCACGGTCTCGCCGGTCTTGGCCTTCCACTGCTTCGCGAACGCGGCGTTGAATTGCTGGTAGAGCTCGCGCGTCGGGTCATAGCTGACGTTGAGCAGCGTGGTGTCGGCAAGCGCCGGCAGCGCGAGCGCTGCGGCGGCCGCGCCGATCAGCAGGCGGCGCGTGAAGGTGGGAACGTTCATGGGACGGTGGGGCCGGATGATGGGATGGCCGCCACTCTAGGCAGGCGCGCCGCGCCCGTGAACCAAGAAAAGCTGCTGAGCTCATCACTCCTTGAATTCGGGCCGGCCGCGCATCCAGCGCACCGCCTCGGCCGGCTCCAGCGGCCGCGCGTACAGGAAGCCCTGCAGCACCTGGCAGCCGGCGCCGAGCGCGGCGTTCGCATGCGCCAGCGTCTCGACCCCTTCGGCGACGACTTCGAGCCCGAGCGCCGCGGCCAGGTCGCAGATCGCCTTGACGACCGCGGTGGCGTCGGGCGCGGGCATCGGGTCGATCAGCGTGCGGTCGATCTTGACGGCCGACAGCGGCAGGCCGCGCAGCATGTTCAGCGACGAGAAGCCGGTGCCGAAGTCGTCGAGCGCGACCTCGACGCCGTGCGCGCGCAGCTGCGCGATCTGCTCGCGCGCCTGCCCCATGTGCGTCACCGCGGCGCTCTCGGTGATTTCCAGCGTCAGCAGCGGCGGCGGGATGTTGAAGTGGCGCAGCGTGCGCACGACGAGATCCGGAAACCCGGGGTCGAGCAGCTGCAGCGGCGACACGTTGACCGCCACCGGCACCATGCGGCCGAAGGTCTCGCGCCAGTCGGCGATCTGGTGGCAGGCCAAGGTCAGGATCAGATTGCCGAGCGGCCCGATCAGGCCGGTGCGCTCGGCCGCGGGAATGAACTCGTTCGGCTCGACCCGGCCCAGGCCCGGGCGGTCCCAGCGCGCCAGCGCCTCGAAGCCGACCAGCGCGCCGGTGCGGGCGTCGACCTTGGGCTGGTAGACGAGCATGAACTCGTCGCCCTTCATGCCGGCGCGCAGCGCCTGCTCGGCGGCCAGCGTCGCGCCGGACCCGCGCTCGAAGCGCTCTTCGGCGAACTGCACCGAGGTGCCGGGCGTGCGCTTGGCCTCGTGCATCGCCGCGTTGGCCGAGCGCAAGAGCGCGTCGGCGTTCGCTGCGCTGCTCGGGTACAGCGCGATGCCGATCGACACGTCGAGGAAGAAGCGATGCTGCGGCAGCTCGAACGGCTGCTGCAGGAGTTGGCGCACACCCTGCGCCAGCTCGCGCGCGGCGCGCTCGGCGCGCTCCTCGCTGTCGGCTGCCGCGAGCAGCGCGAACTCGTCCTCGCCGAAGCGCATCACCTGGGCCTGGGGGCCGAGCCGGTCGACCAGCCCGGCGGCGAGCGCGCGCAGCACCTGGTCGCCGACCGACGGGCCGTGCGCCTCGTTGAAGAGCTTGAAGCGATCGATGTCGAGCAGCAGCAGCGCGAACGGCTGCGCCGGCTCGGCAACGCACAGGGCGCGCAGGCGCTGCTGCAATGCGCTGCGGTTGGGCAGCCCGGTGAGCTCGTCGTGCGTGGCCTGGTGCAGCAGCGTCAGCGTCGCGTCGACATGCGCGGTCTCGTCGGTGACGACGATCTGCTCGGCGGGGGCACCGTCCCAGTCGACCTTCCAGGCGCTGAAGCGCAGGTGAAGCGGGCGGCCGTCGAACGCGCGCCGTTCGCCGATCCAGTGGTCCTGCGCGAGCTCACCGACCACGATGCGGCGGTGGCGCTCGCGGGCGATCGTGCGCTCGGTCTCGGGCATCGTCGCGTCGCGCCATTGCTGGCCGGTGGCGATCTGCGCACCGCCGTCGACGGGCAGCCCGTAGATGCGCAGCAGCGCCGGGTTCGCGTACTTCATGGCCTCGCCTTGCATCACCGCGACGCCCTGGTGCGACCGCTCGACCAGCTGCTGGAACTGGTCGCGCAGGCGGCTCGCCTCGCTGCTGCGCCGACTCACGGCGGCATGCAGCAGCGCCAGCCCCAGGACGACCCGCAACCCCGTCGCAATCGCCGCCTGCCACGACAACCCGACCCCGTTGCCGGCGACGCCGGCGAGCTGCGTCAGTCCGAGCAGCAGCATGGCGATGCCGGCGGTGCGTTCGTGGCCGCCGACGCGCCAAAGCCAGTTCAACGCCACAACGGCGCCAAGCGTGGTCAGTGTGGCGCTCAGGGCGCCGGCCAGGCGCACGTCGTAGACGAGCACCGCGCCGCCGACGACCATCAGGCCGACGATGCCCCAGACGACCTGGCGACGCGCCGGCGAGCGGCCGGCGAGTTCGGCCGCGCCAGCGACCCACAGCACCAGGCCGGACGCGACGGCGGCGACGAGCACGAAGAACCCGACCGACGACCCCGCACCCGCACCGCGCTGCCAGGCCAGCAGGGCGGGCGCGGCAAGCGCCTGCACGACGAAGCTCCACCCGAGCGATCGCGCGAAGGCCTGGCTGCGCTCGCTGCGCCACACGCCCAGCAGCGCCAGGCCGACCGCCAGGTTCACCGCCGCATTCAGGACCAGCAGCTCGATCATTCGCCGCCCAGCATCCAGGCCGCCGCGCGCTCCGCGATCATCAGCGTCGGCGCGTTCGTGTTGCCGCTCGTGATGGCCGGCATCACGCTCGCATCGACGACGCGCAGGCCTCGCACGCCGTGCACGCGCAGCCGCGCGTCGACCACCGCCATCGGATCCGTCGCCGGACCCATCTTCGCGGTGCCCACCGGGTGGAAGATGGTCGTGCCGATGTCGCCGGCGAGCTTCCAGAGTTCGGCGTCGGTCTCGAACTGCGCGCCGGGCTTGACCTCCTGCGGCCGGTACCTCGCCAGCGCCGGCTGCGCGACGATGCGTCGCGTCAGGCGCAGGCTGTTCGCGGCGATCAGGCGGTCGGCGTCGGTGCTGAGGTAGCGCGGCGCGATGCTGGGCGCATCGCGCGGCTCGCTCGACTTGACTTGCACCGCGCCCCGGCTGGTCGGGTTCAGGTTGCACACGCTCGCGGTGAACGCGTTGTAGCCGTGCAGCGGCTCGCCGAACGCGTCGAGCGACAGCGGCTGCACGTGGTACTCGAGGTTCGGGTGCGCCTGACCCGCGTCGCTGCGCGTGAACGCGCCGAGCTGTGATGGCGCCATGCTCATCGGCCCGCTGCGCTTGAGCGCGTACTCGACGCCGATCAGCGCCTTGCCCCACCACGAGGCCGCCATCGTGTTCAGCGTCTTCACGCCGCTGACGCCGTAGACGGCGCGGATCTGCAGGTGGTCCTGCAGGTTCGCGCCGACGCCGGGCAGCGCGCGGTGCACAGGAATGCCGAGCCGCGTCAACAGCTCGGGCGCGCCGATGCCCGACAGCTGCAGGATCTGCGGCGTGCCGATCGCGCCGGTCGCGAGGACCACCTCGCCCCCGGGGGCCACGCGCGCCTGAACCGGCGCACCGCCTTCGATCGGCAGCACCTCGATGCCGACCGCGGCGATCACGCCGTCCCGTGCCTCGGTGAGCACGCGGCCGATCTGCGCGCCGGTCCAGACCTGCAGGTTCTGGCGCGTGTGTTGCGCCGGACGCAGGAAGGCCTTGGTTGCGTTCCAGCGGATGCCGGCCTTCTGGTTGACGTGGAAGTAGCCGACGCCTTCGTTGTCGCCGCGGTTGAAATCTTCGGTGTGCGGGATGCCGGCCTGCTGCGCGGCCTGCGCGAACGCGTCCAGCACGTCCCAACGCAGGCGCTGCTTCTCGACGCGCCATTCGCCGCCGGCGCGTGCGCCGGTCGCATCAAAGCCGGGGGCGGCGTGGAAGGCGTCGGCGCCCTTGTAGAAGTCCTCGTGCTTCAGGAAGTGCGGCAGGCACTCGGCCCAGTTCCAGCCGGGGTTGGCGCCGAAGCCGTCGCCGGCGCCCCAGCCGTCGTAGTCACGCGCCTGGCCGCGCATGTAGATCATGCCGTTGATGCTGCTGCAGCCGCCCATCACCTTGCCGCGCGGGTAGCGCAGGCTGCGACCGTTCAGGCCCGGGTCGGCGTCGGTCGAGTAGAGCCAGTCGGTGCGCGGGTTGCCGATGCAGTACAGATAGCCAACCGGAATGTGCACCCACAGATAGTCGTCGTTGCCACCGGCCTCGACCAGCAGCACCTGCTTACTCGGGTCGGCGCTCAGGCGGTTCGCCAGCAGGCAGCCGGCGGTGCCGCCGCCGCAGACGATGTAGTCGTAGATCGCTTCCGTCATGTTGTCAGTGCGCGCCGCCCGCGAGCACGGGGAAGAGCTTGACCAACCCGTCCGACATCACCTCGACCGCGAGTGCCGCGAGCAGCAGGCCCATCAGCCGCGTCATCACGTTGGTGCCGGTCTTGCCGATCGCCTTCGCCACCTGCTCCGACAGACTGAACGTGAGCCACACCACCATGCCGATGACCAGCCCGTAGACGACGAGCACGCCGAGCTCCCACCAGTGCTTGGTCTTGTCGGCGTAGATGATCATGGTGGAGATGGCCGCCGGGCCGGTCAGCAGCGGGATCGTCAGCGGCACGATCGCGATGCTGGCACCGGTGTCGGCCTTGTCGCCGCCTTCATGCAAATCGTCGCGGCGCGCCTCGGCCGGTTGCGCGTTCAGCATCTGCAGCGCCGACATCATCAGCAGCAGCCCGCCGCCGACCTGGAACGAGGCCAGCGAGATGCCGAAGAACTCGATGATCTTCAGCCCGGCCAGCGCGCTGACTGCGATCACGACGAAGGCCGCGAGGGCCGCGACCCGCGCAGTGCGCTGACGCTGGGCACGCGTGAAGCCCTCGGTGAAATGGATGAAGAACGGGATCACGCCGATCGGGTTGACGATCGCCAGCAGCGCGATCAGGGGCTTGTACAGATCCATGCGGAATTGTCGCGTGTCACCCGCGCGCGGCCGCGGCAATTTCTCGCAGGTAGCGCAGGCCCGGCACGGCGCGCGGGCCGTACCAGCTGAGCATCTCGCCATCGACCAGCCGCGCGCGTGCGTTCGGGCACAGTGCGCGCGCTTCGTCCAGGTGCTCGGCGCTGAAGCGGTAGGGCTCGGAGCTGAGCAGCACCTGCTGCACCTCGGCGAGCCACGGCTCGTCGCCGCGCACGACCGGGTAGCGCGCGGCGCCGTGCGCGCCGCCGCGCACGTCGGGCCAGGTGTGCCAGGCGACACGCTCGAGCATGGCCGCGATGTAGGTGTCGCGCGCCACCGCCATCCACGGGTCGCGCCAGATCAGGTAAAGGACCCGCTGTGCCGGGCGGCCGTGCGCTTGCGTCAGCGCGAGTTCATTTCGCAGCGCCTGCGTCAGCGCAGCGGCGCGCGTGCGCACCTCGGCGTCGGTACCGAAATGAGTGACCATCTGCGCCAGCAGCGCGAGGTTGTCGTCGGGGCCGTTCGGGTGCGTGACGACGATCTGCGGCGGGCTCGGCCAGGCGCGCATTGCCTCGACGGTGTCGAGCCGGTTCTCGTCGACGTTGACGAGGACGTGGGTCGGCGCCAGGCGCTGGAGCTTGGCGAGGTTCACGTCCTTGGTGCCGCCGACCTTCGGCACGTCTTTCAGCGCCTGCGCGGGGTGGATGCAGAAGCCGGTGCGCGCGACCAGCGCCTCGCGCAGCCCGAGCGCGACGACCAGCTCTGTCAGGCTCGGCACGAGGCTGGCGATGCGGGACGCCATGCGCGGTCAGGCCTGCACCGGCCCCACCGGGCTCAGGGCGCTCAGGGGGTCGCGCTCGCACATCGTCTGACGGCTCGGTTCGGTTGGGAGAAAGCGGTGAGCGCGGATGATATCGGCGCGAAGGCGGTGCGGCGGCCCAACGGGGTTGCTAGGTGCTTGCCCGAAAACAACACTTTCTTCAAGCGTCGCGTGCGCAGTCTCGTTCAATTCACTTATATTCACAAATCTGTGCATGGAAGCAGCGCCTTCGCTTGAATGGTTCACGATGGGTAGAAGCTCCACATGGTCTTCAGGAAATGGAAAGGGGCTCTCCCATGGGCAACAAACTCTACGTCGGTAATCTTTCGTACAACATCCGCGATGACGATCTGCAGCAGGCGTTCGCGCAGTACGGCAGCGTCTCTTCCGCCAAGGTCATGATGGATCGTGACACCGGCCGTTCCAAGGGCTTCGGCTTCGTGGAAATGGGTTCGGACGCAGAAGCCCAAGCGGCCATCAACGGCATGAACGGCCAGGCCCTCGACGGCCGCGCGATCGTCGTCAACGAGGCCCGCCCGCGCGAAGAGCGTCCGGGTGGCTTCGGTGGTGGCGGCGGCCGCTCGGGTGGCGGCGGTGGCTTCGGAGGCGGTGGCGGTCGCTCGGGTGGCGGCGGTGGCTTCGGCAGCGGCGGTGGTGGCGGCGGCTACGGCGGCGGCGGCGGTGGTCGCTCCGGCGGTGGTGGCGGCTACGGCGGTGGCGGTGGTGGCGGCAGCCGCTCCGGCGGCGGCGGTGGCAGCCGCGGCGGCTACTGATCCCGATTTCGCAGCGAGTCGGCCTCGGCCGACCGGTGAACGAAGCGGCGGTGCGCAAGCCCGCCGCTTTTTCTTTGGCAGGACCTCGCGCGGCTAACTCTTGCGCCGCGGCTTGCGGCCGCGGCCGCTGACCAACCGGTCGAACAGCGCGTTCGGCAGCAGGCGCATCAGCTTCGCGACGACGCCCATTTGCCACGGGATCACGCGGTAGCTGACACCGCGCGTGATCGCATCGAAGGCCTGATCGGCGAAGGCGTCGACCGGCATCAGGAATGGCATCGGGTACGGGTTACCACTGGTCAGCGGCGTGTCGATGTAGCCCGGGACGATCGTCACGACCTTCACGCCGTTGGTGCGCAGCTCGCCGCGCAGGCTTTCGCAATAGCCGATCACGGCCGCCTTGCTCGCGCAGTAGGCACCGTGGCCCGGCAGGCCGCGGATGCCGGCGACGCTGGCGATGCCCACCAGGATGCCGCTGCGACGCGCGCTCATCGGTGCAACGAACGGATGGAAGCTCGCCGCCAGCCCCAGGTTGTTGGTCTCGAAGGTCGCGCGCATCACGTCGAGGTCGTCGAACTCGGCGGTGTCCATGCCGACGCTGATGCCGGCGTTGGCGATCACGACATCAGGCACGCCCTGCGCCGCGCTGCACGCGTGACCGGCCGCGACGATCGCGCCGACGTCGCGCACGTCGGCCGCGTAGACCGCATAGCTCGCCGTGTCGAAGCCCTGCGCCTGCGCCCAGGCCTGCACCTCGGCGGCTCGACGCGCCACCAACGCGAGCCGGTAGCCGGCGCGGTGAAACCGCGCGGCCAGCGCCTGGCCAATGCCGCTCGACGCGCCGGTGATGAATATCAGCGGCGCACTCACGAGGCGGCGCCGGTGATGAACACAAGCAGCGCGTTCATGGCTTGGCTCCATTCGGTGGCGACAGCACGGCGCGCACGTGACCCTTGAGATCGAGCACACCGGCAAGGTGGTCGTAGGCCATGGCGTCGGCGTGGATCTCGGAGCCACCCTGGGTCACGACGACCGGCAGGTGCGAACGCACGCGCTCGCTGTACTGCAGGTAGTGCAGGAACTCGCCGCGAAACTCGATCGCCGCTTCGGTCGCGGTGGCGGCGCGCACCACGTGGGCCCCGCCGGTGAGCTGCACCTCGCTGCCGTCCCGGTTCGACAAGGCCTGGCGCGCCGTCGCGACCGTCACGCGGCCATCGTCACCGATCGCACGGATGCGCGGGTTGTCGATCTCGAACGTGTCGGTGTCCGGGTAGTGGCGCATCAGGTCGCCCTCGATCTGCACGCGCATCGCGCCGTTGGCGCCGAAGCGCTGCACGAGGAACTGCGTCATCGTGTAGTCGGGCTCGTGGCGCAGCGGCGCCGCCGTGCGGTCGCCGTCGAAGAGCGGCGTGTTCTTCACCAGCCACCAGGTGCCCAGCGCGAGCACCGCCATCAGCAGCAGCGGCAGATAGGTGGACGCGGTCTCGACCACTCGCACCGGCCACGATGCGCGACGTTCCCAGGGTGAGGCGCCCGGCGCGGCCGCGTCGAGCGGCAGGCTGTCGGCCGGTGCGCTCAATGCGCGCCTCCGTCGGGCCCGCTCATGGAGCAGTGCCGTCGAGCGTGACCAGGTGATCGCGCAGCGCGCCGGCGTAGCGGCCGGCCGCCATCAGCAGCAGGTCGCAGCACTCGCGCGCGGCGCCGTACCCACCGCGGGCCGCGGTGACGTGATGCGCGACCGCCTTCACTTCGATGTGAGCGTTCGCGGGGACGCAGGCGAACGCGGCGCGCGTCAGCAGCGGCAGGTCGGGCCAGTCGTCGCCCATCGCAGCGAGCGTGTCCCAGCCCAGGCCGAGCTGCGACATCAGCACGCCGGCCGCGGCGAGCTTGTCGGCCGCACCGTACACCGCGTGCGCGATCCCGAGGTCGGCGACGCGCCGGCGCACCGACGGCGAGTCGCGCCCGGTGATCACCGTCGGCGTGATGCCGTGCAGCGCGAGCAGCTTCAGGCCATGGCCGTCGAGCGTCGAGAAGGCCTTGAACTCCTCGCCGCGCTCGCCGATGTAGAGACGACCGTCGGTGAGCACGCCATCGACATCGAAGATCGCCCAGCGCACGCCCTGCGCCTTGAGCAGCAGCTCGGGCGGATGTGCCAGCCGTGGCTCGGCCATCAGATCACCTTCGCTCGCATCAGGTCATTCGAGTTCAGCGCACCGACGAGCAGCGTGTTCTCGTCGACCACCAGCACGCCGGTGATGCGGTGCAATTCCATCAGATCGGCGGCATCGACCGCGAGCGCATCGGCGCTGACGAGCTTGGGGCGGTTGTGCATCACGTCGACCGCACGCAGCGCGCGCAGGTCGGCGCCGCGCTCTATCAGGCGCCGCAGGTCGCCGTCGGTGAAGATGCCGAGCACCCGATCGGCGCCGTCAGCAACCGCGGTGAAGCCCATGCCCTTGGCGCTCATCTCGCGCAACACTTCGGTGAGCGCGGTGTCGGGGCCGACACGCGGGACGTCGTCGCCGCCACGCATCAGGTCGCGCACATGCATCAGCAACTTGCGGCCCAGGCTGCCGCCGGGATGCGAGCGCGCAAAGTCTTCTTCGCGAAAACCGCGCGCGTCGAGCAACGCGACCGCGAGCGCGTCGCCGAGCGCCATCTGCGCCGCGGTGCTGGCGGTGGGCGCGAGGTTCAGCGGGCAGGCCTCTTGGTCGACCGCGCTGCTGATCGTCAGGTCGGCGTGCTGCGCCAGCGTCGAGTCGGCGCGGCCCGTCATCGCCACCAGTGTGACGCCCAGGCGCTTCAGCGCCGGCACGATCGCGCCGAGTTCGTCGCTCTCGCCCGAATTGGAGATCGCGATCACGACGTCGCCCGAGGCGACCATGCCCAGGTCGCCGTGACTGGCCTCGCCCGGATGCACGAACAGCGCGGGCGTGCCGGTGGACGCGAGCGTGGCGGCGATCTTGCGGCCGACGTGACCGCTCTTGCCCATGCCCATCACGACGACGCGACCGCTGCATTCGAGGATCGCGCGGCAGACCTGCGCGAAGCCGTCGCCCTGGCGCGCCTTCAGGCCGAGCAGCGCCTGCGCCTCGATGTCGAAGGTGGCGCGCGCGAGCTGCAGCGCGCGCTCGGCGTTGAAGGCGGGAGATGAGGGTTTTGCAGGCACTGTGCGGCGCGGGGCGTCCAGTAGGATCGGTCGATTCTATGAGGCCGGCCGCGACCGGCGGCATGCCGCTTGCAATCCCGCTTTCGATGATCACGTCACCGCTCGGTCTGGTACTGCTTTACCTCGTCGCCGCGGTGGCGGGCGTGGTGCTGTGCCGCATGGCCAAGTTGCCGCCGATGCTGGGCTACCTCGCGGTCGGCGTGCTAATCGGACCGAACGCGACCGCGCTGGCCAAGGACACCGCGCGCGTGAGCTACCTCGCCGAATTCGGCGTCGTGTTCCTGATGTTCGTGATCGGGCTGGAGTTCAACCTGCCCAAGCTGAAGAGCATGCGCAAGCTGGTGTTCGGCCTGGGGATGAGCCAGGTCGGGCTGACGATCGTGATGGCGGTGCTCGGCAACCTCGTGCTCGGCTGGGCCTTCGTGGTGGCCGGCCGCAACTGGGACCTGAGCTGGCAGAGCTCCGTCGCGCTCGGCGGCGCACTCGCGATGAGCAGCACCGCGATCGTCGTCAAGCTGATGGCCGAGCGGCTCGAACTCGAGAGCGAGCACGGCCGGCGCGTGATCGGCGTGCTGCTGTTCCAGGACCTCGCCGTGGTGCCGCTGCTGGTGCTGATCCCGGCGCTCGGTTCGAAGCCCGCCGTGCTGTTCCAGGAACTCGCGATCGCCGGCCTGAAGGCGGCGGCGCTGCTGACGGTGCTGCTGGTCGGCGGCCAGCGCGTGATGCGCTGGTGGCTGACGATCGTCGCGCGCCTGAAGAGCGAAGAGCTGTTCGTGCTGAACCTGCTGCTGGTCACGCTCGCGCTGGCTTGGCTCACCGAGCACGCCGGGCTGTCGCTGGCGCTGGGCGCGTTCGTGGCCGGCATGCTGATCGCCGAGACCGAATACAAGCACCAGGTCGAGACCGATATCCGGCCCTTCCACGACGTGCTGCTCGGCCTGTTCTTCATCACCATCGGCATGAAGCTCGACGCCGAGGCGGTGTGGCGCTACTGGCCGCTGGTGCTGGCGATGACGATCGCGCCGGTGCTGTTCAAGTTCGTGCTCGTCACGGTGCTCGCGCGCGCCTTCGGCGCGGCGCCCGGCGTGGCGCTGCGCACCGGGCTGTACCTCGCGCAGGCCGGCGAGTTCGGATTCGTGCTGCTCGCGCTGGCCACCGACGGCGGCCTGCTGCCCGACAGCCTGCAAAGTCCGGTGCTGGCGAGCATGGTGCTGTCGATGCTGGCGACACCGTTCTTCGTGATGTACAGCAACCGCATCGTGATGCGCCTTAGCGCGACCGACTGGCTGATGCAGTCGGTGGCGATGACGACGATCGCGAAGCGCTCCATCAACGCCGAGGCCCACATCATCATTGCCGGCTACGGCCGAAGCGGCCAGAACCTGGCGCGGCTGCTCGACGGCGAGAAGATCCCGTACATGGCGCTCGACCTCGACCCCGACCGCGTGCGCCAGGCCGCCGCGGCCGGCCAGAGCGTGGTGTTCGGCGACGCGGCGCGGCTGCAAAGCCTGATGGCCGCGGGCCTGGCGCGCGCCAGTGCGGTGGTGGTCAGCTACCACGACACCGCCTCGGCGCTGAAGATCCTGCGCCTGGTGCAGGCGCACGCGCCGAAGGTGCCGGTGGTCGTGCGCACCATCGACGACACCGACATCGAGCGGCTCCAGGCGGCCGGTGCGACCGAGGTCGTGCCCGAGGCGATCGAGGGCTCGCTGATGCTCGCGAGCCACGCGCTGGCGCTCGTCGGCGTGCCGATGCGCCGCGTGATCCGCGTTGTGCAGGAGCAGCGCGATGCGCGCTACGGCCTGTTGCGCGGCTATTTCCACGGCGCTGACGACGACACCGCCGACGAGCTGCAGACCGCGCGGCTGCTCAGCGTCACGCTGCCGTCCGCGGGCGGCCACGTCGGCCGGACGCTGGCCGCGCAGGCGCTGCACGCGGTCGGGGTGACGGTGGTGTCGGTGCGGCGCGCCGGCGGCGCGGTCGTCAGGCCGGAGGAGACGCTTGTGCTCGCGGCCGGAGACACCCTGGTGCTCGCCGGCAAGCCGGAGCCGCTGGCGCTGGCCGAGGGGCGGCTGCTCGGGAAGAAGTGAGCGAGGGCTGCTCTAACTGAACGGCGTCTGCTTGGCCAGATTGGCGCGCATGCGCGTGGCCATCACGCCGCCCGCGGCGCGCAACAGTTCGAGTGCGAGTGCGGGCAGGCGCTGCGCCAGTTCCTCGAGGCGCGGTCCGCGCAGCGCGTAGACGACGCACGGCGTCATCGCCTCGACGTTGGCCATGCGCGGGCTGTCGCCGAACAGGCCCGGCTCGCCGACCACCGAGCCGGTGCGCAGGATCGCGATGCGGTTGCTGCCCGGCGCTCCGCCGGTGACGAAGATTTGCAGGCTGCCCTGCGCGAGGAAGTACATCGTGCGGTCGGCGTCGCCTTGCTTGATCAGCAGGTCGCCGGCGCGGATCTCGTGCTGCGTCAGATAAGGCGCGATGTTGCGCCACTGCTCCAGGTTCAGGCGCGCACGGAACGCGTCTTCGGCGTTGAGTGTCTGGATGGCCTGGACCAGCGCTTCGATTTCCATGTGTTTTCTCCATCGAGCGCCCGCAGGAAGCGCCCCTCCGGCAACGATTATCGACGCCGGCCGGCGCGCGCCACAACCGCGCGTTCCGGTCGCACCGCCCTTCGTCGGCGCCAGGCCGCCGTTCGTCGCGCGGCCGTCGCGGGTGCGCGCTCTTTACTTGCCGATACAGAACCGGCTGAAGATTTCGCCGAGCAGTTCGTCCGCGCCGAACGCGCCGGTGATCTCGCCGAGCGCGTCGTGCGCGAGGCGCAGCTCCTCGGCGAGCAGGTCGAGCGCGGCGTCGGCGCGCGCGGCCTGCGCGAGCGCCGCGGCCAGGTGCTCGCGCGCGTCGCGCAAGGCCCGCACGTGGCGCGTGCGGGCAATGAACAGCCCTTCGGGTTGGGCATGCCAGCCGGCGAGTTCGAGCAGCTTGGTGCGCAGCGTGTCGACGCCGGCGCCGGTGCGCGCAGACAGCACCAGACCGACACGCGCCCCGTGAACCGGTGCCGCGTCGGCCTTGTTGTAGACATGCAGCAGTCGGTCGCTGCCGCGCAGCGCGGCCGGCAGCCGCTGCTCGATCTGCGCTTCGCCGGCGTCGTACGCGGCCTGGCCGATGCGGGTCAGATCGTGCAGCAGCAACACCGCATCGGCGCGCTCGATCTCGCCCCAGCTGCGCGCCACGCCGATGCGCTCGACCTCGTCGGCCGAGTCGCGCAGCCCGGCGGTGTCGATCACGTGCAGCGGCACGCCCTCGATCTGGATCGTGCTGCTGACCTTGTCGCGCGTGGTGCCGGCGATCGGCGTGACGATCGCCAGCTCGGCGCCGGCCAGCGCGTTCAGCAGCGAGCTCTTGCCCACGTTCGGCTGGCCGGCCAGCACGACCGTGATGCCTTCGCGCAGCAGCGCACCCTGGCGCGCGCGGCCCAGCACCGCATCGACCTGTTCGGTGATCGCCTGCAGGCGACCGCGCGCGTTGGCCTTCTCGAGAAAGTCGATCTCCTCTTCGGGGAAGTCGAGCGTGGCCTCGACCAGCATGCGCAGGTCGATCAGCTTCGCACGCAGCGCGTTGACCTCGTCGGAGAACGCACCGGTCAGCGAGCGCCCGGCCGAGCGTGCGGCCGCTTCGGTGCTGGCCTCGATCAGGTCGGCCACGGCCTCGGCCTGGGCCAGGTCGAGCTTGTCGTTCAGGAACGCGCGCTCGGTGAACTCGCCGGGCTGCGCCAGCCGCAGCCCGGGCAGCGTCGATGCGGCCAAATCAAGGCAGCGCGCCAGCAGCAGCTGCAGCACAACCGGCCCGCCGTGCGCCTGCAGCTCGAGCACGTCTTCGCCCGTATACGAATGCGGCGCGGGGAAATGGATCGCCAGGCCGCGGTCGATGGTCGCGCCGGCGGCGTCGGTGAAGGGCAGGTAGGTGGCGTGGCGCGGTGCCAGCGCGCGGCCGAACAGGGCGGCGATGAACGGGCCCAGCGCGGCGCCCGAGACCCGCACGATGCCGACCGCGCCGCGCCCGCTCGCCGTGGCGACGGCGACGATCGGCTCATGGTGGCGCGGCAGCAGCATCGCGCGATGCTAACGAGGCCGAAAAGGCCGGGCCTACTTGTTCAGTACGCCCAGTCGTTTGTTGATCACGTACTGCTGTGCGATCGACAGGATGTTGTTGGTCAGCCAGTACAGCACCAGGCCGGACGGGAACACGAAGAACATCACCGAGAAGATCAGCGGCATGAACCACATCATCTTGGCCTGCACCGGGTCCGGCGGCGTCGGGTTCAGCCAGGTCTGCAGCAGGCTGGTCAGCGTCATCAGGATCGGCAGGATGAAATACGGGTCCTTCGCCGACAGGTCGGTGATCCAGCCGATCCACGGCGCGCCGCGCATCTCGACGGTCGACAGCAGCACCCAGTACAGCGAGATGAAGAACGGCATCTGCACGAAGATCGGCAGGCAACCGCCCAGCGGGTTGATCTTCTCCTCGCGGTAGATGCGCATCATCTCCTTCTGCATCTCCTGCGGCTTGTCCTTGAAGCGCTCGCGCATCTCGGTGATCTTGGGGTTGATGGCCTTCATCTTCGCCATCGACCCGTAGGCCTTCGCGTTGAGCCAGTAGAACGCGATCTTCAGAAGCACCACCAGACCGACGATCGACCAGCCCCAGTTGCCCAGGATCTTGTGCAGCTGCGTCAACAGCCAGAACAACGGCTCGGCCAGGATCTTGAAGATGCCGTAGTCCTTGACGAGCTCAAGGCGCGGCGCGAGCGCGGCGAGCTTGTTCTCTTCCTGCGGGCCGACGAACAGCTTGGCGTCGAAGGTCTTGGTCGCGCCCGGCGCGACCTCGCCGATCGGCACGAACATCCCGACCGAGTAGACATGCGCCGGCGTGCCGGTCGACGGGTTGACCATCTCCGACTTGCCGGTGAAGAACTCGCGCGGCTGCTTCGTGCCGTCGGCCTTGTCGATCAGCCACGCCGAAGTGAAGTAGTGCTGGACCATCGCGATCCAGCCGGTGTCGGCGTCGATCGTGTGAAACGGCTTGTCCGTCGGCGCGTGCTTGTCGATCTCCTTGAAATCGATCTTCTGGAACTTGTTGCCGTCGTCGATCGCCGGGCCGGTGAACGTGGAATAGACGCTGGAGCCGCCCGGCGGCGGCACGCCGTCGCGCACCAATTGCAGGTACAGGCGCGGCGACACCGGCACGCCGGATTCGTTGACGACCTCGTTCTTCACGTCGATCACGTAGTCGCCGCGCTTGAAGGTGTAGGTCTTGACCAGCTTGACCCCGCCGACCGCCGGCGATTCGAACTTGACCTGCAATGCGTTCTGGCCCGCTGCCAGCACGCGCTCGCCCGGCACCAACGTCATCAGCGTGTGGTGGTTCGGCAGCCCGGAGCCGCCCGCGGCCGGGATCAGGCCCGACTCGGCGACATACAGGCGCTCGGGGGACTCGTCGAGCAGCACCACGTCCTTCGCCGGCGCCGCTGCGGTCTGACCCTTGCCGACCATTTCGAGCAAAGGCTCGTACCACTCCTTCAACACCTGCTCGGGATACTTGAGCAGTTCGACGCGCGTCAGCGTGCCGCCGGCGCTGCTGAGGCTCGCCTTGACGACATCGGTGGTGATGGTCAGCTGTTCGGCCGCAACCGGCGCCGCAACCGGCGGGATCCCGGTCGTGGTCGGGGCGGCGATGGCACCCGCGGGCGTCGGCAGCGCACCGGACGCGGGGGCCGAGCCGGGCGCCGCCACCTTCGCGGGCACGGGGCTGAAGAACGACGGGTGGCCGTTGTACTTGTTCCACGCGTCGTAGATCAAGAACAGGGACATGGAGAAGACCACCCACAGCAGGGTGCGACGCATATCGGTCATGGGGAGTTCTTGTCGATCGAGGGGGAAGAGAGGAAGCCGTCGGCGCGCGGCGGTGCCACGAGGAAACGGCGGAACAGGGCCGGCGCGGCGTCCGGCACCGGGTCATGCCCGCCGGCGCAAAACGGCTGGCAGCGTGCCAGTCGGTGAAGTGTCAAGTAAGTACCTGCTGTCGCCCCGTGCTTTTGCAGCGCTTGCAAGGCATAAGCCGAGCAGGTCGGCTCGAAGCGACAGGCGCTGCCGAGCCACGGACTCAACAGCAAACGGTAGGCACGCACCGACGCGATCAGCAGACGCTGCGGCAAGGTGCGCAGAGACAGCGGCATGGGGCGGGCTTCAGGCGCCGGTGACCGCGCGTGGCGCGGCGGCACTGCGGACCAGGCTTTCAAGTTCGGCGCGCGCGACCCGCTTCATCTCGGCGGACGCA
>Ga0070667_100001369_pt1 | contig 21869 bp, 19 predicted proteins | sample KBSS33metaG_FD_64659 | JGI IMG/M metagenome (GOLD analysis project Ga0070667, IMG submission 64659) | Switchgrass rhizosphere microbial communities from Kellogg Biological Station, Michigan, USA - KBS S3-3 metaG | ecosystem: Host-associated > Plants > Roots > Rhizosphere > Soil ... | reverse complement strand
CTGGAGGCCGAGCTCGACGTAGTCCATGCCCTTGACCATGACGCGCCAGAACAGGGCGGCGAGCTTGCGCGCCAGCGCGATGTTGGCGACGAGGCCGCCGCGACGCGCGGCCATGCGCCTATAGAAGCCGCCCAAGGCGATGTCCTTGCTGCGTGCGAGGCTTCGCGCGATCACGCAGAAGAGCCGTCCGGCGCGGTTGCGGCTTCGCTTGGCCGAACGCTTGCGCTTGCCGCTTTGATGGCTACCGGGCGCGAGTCCCATCCAGGAGGTGAAGTGCTTTTCAGTGCGCCATGGGGTGAGATCGGTTCCGACTTCAGCGATGACCTGCAGGACGCCGTATTCGGTGTGCGCAGGTAGTTGCGTGAGGTCTTGTCCGCCGCAAATCTGTGCAAGGATGGCGCGCAGGTCAGGGATGTTCGGCGCATTGACTCCGGGCCTGCTGGGGCGTGTGGCCAAGGCGCACGCGTTTGGCGGCTGGCCAGGGTCGATGTCGTGCAGCAGCGCTTCGACGCGGCGGTCGCACTCGGCGATCTGGGCTTGGTAGTGCTCCCAGCTTTGCAGCGCCTGGCTGAGTGCGAACAGATGCTCCTCGGTCCAGGTGCCGCGCAAGGACTCTTTGACGCGCTCTGCCTTGGCGCGTTGGATCTGCGTGTCGCACCGCGCAAGCAGGCGCTGCGGATCGCGCTCGCCACCGAGGATGGCGCGCACAACGGCCAAGCCGCTGACGCCGGTCAACTTGGCGATCACGTCGTGCAGCTTGACATTCATGCGCTCCAGCGCCTGCTGCATGTGCTGCACGTGGGTGGCGGCCATGCTGATGTGGTCGGCGCGCAGGCGCATGTAATCTTGCATCCGACGAATGTGTGCAGGAGGCACAAACCCCGCACGCAGCAGACCGTGCGAATGCAGCGTCGCCCCCCACTGACAGTCCTGCATGTCGGTCTTGCGTCCGGGCAGGTTGCGCGTCTGACGGCCATTGACCATGCGCACCTCGAACCCGGCCGCCTCGAGCACGCCGTACAGCGGCAGCCAGTACACCCCGGTGGCCTCCATTGCTACCGAGCGCACGCCTTGTGCCTTGAGCCAGTCGCGCAGCGCGTGCAACTGCGCGGTGACGGCACCGAACACCTGGGGCGGGCCACCCGCCACGGATACATGCATCTGCTCGCTGCCGACGTCCACGAACGCGGCGCGCGCATCAAGAACAGGCAAATCGCTCATGTCGAGGCTCCCGATCGAGTCACCAAGATCGCGATGCCTCGTCGCAAGCCCGGTCGCGTTCAGGGCATGACAGATCTTTCCAACGGGAAGCAAGGCTCACCAAAATGTGCGTCCGCCCGCGACCGGAGCCAATCTACATACCGGGCAGTCGGACGCACCAAAGGACTGAGCGGCCACGCTGCTCGCGGCAAGACCCCGCAGGAGCAACAGTAGCCGGTTCAAGGTCCGTGTGCGGTTTCGAGCGAAACAGCAGGCTACATAGCATCTTGCGGAGCATCGCTTTGCCCAAACGCGGAACGCAGATGTCTTCGACCAACGCGAGCACACGCGCTCGAGGGCGGGACGGTTCAGTCGCGGGCTCGGCTTCGCATCTCGAAAAAGCATCATCCGGTCGACTATTCAGTATTGGAAGAGACCGTCGTCAACCAACAAAATGGGCACCAGTCGCGACTCTCCCCAAGAGGAAATCAATGCTTCTCCACCGCCGCCATGTCCTCTTGGGCGCAGCCGCAGCCCTGATGCCCGCGCTGACTCGCGCCCAGGCAACTCTTCCGGACGTGATGAAGATCATCGTCCCGTTTCCTCCGGGTAACACGCTGGATGCGTCCGCCCGTTGGTTCGGGGAGGCTTACCGCAAGGTGACCGGCCGCATTGTCCTCGTCGAGAACAAGCCGGGGGCAGCTACGACCATCGCCGCTTCGGAGGTGTCCCGCTCCAAGCCTGACGGATCCGTCGTGCTCTGGACGACCGGCAGCCACACCACGACCGCCGTCCTCATGAAAAAAGTGCCGTACGACCCCATCGACAGCTTTACGCCCGTAACGACGGTCACGGACGGCCTTGGATTCGTGTTGATAACGAGGAGCAATGCGCCCTTCAACAATGTCCAGGACGTAGTGGAGGCAGCGAAGAAGAGCCCCGGGAAAATCAGCTACGCATCCACCGGCATCGGAGGCCCCCCTCATGTGCTCGGCGCCCAGTTCGCAAAGTCGACGGGCGTCGAACTGCTTCACGTCCCCTACCGAGCTGATTTCCTCACCGACCTGATGAGCGGTGTGACCGACGTCATGTTCGCCGGCCCATCGGTTGTCATGCCCTTCATCGAGTCGGGGAAGCTAAAAGCATTGGCGATGACCGGGAACAGGCGCTTTCCTGTTCTGCCGAACGTACCCACTTTCAATGAGAGCGGCGTGAAGGACGTGCACCTCCCGTCCTATGCCGCGATCTATGCGCCTCCGAACATGCCGGTACCCGTGCTCGCGGCCTTGCATGAAGGCATTGCAAAGGCTGCGCGCGATCCTGGCTTCATCGCCCAGCTCAAGTCGACCGGTACCGAGTCTCGGGTCATGTTGCCCGCAGAGTTCAAGACGTACCTGCAAGCGGAAATGCGGACCCTCAGGCGTGACCTTCCCCCCTTGGGCATCCAGCTGGACCTCTGAGAGAGCAAGCGGCCGAAAGACCGCACCGACCGCGCCCGTATCGAAGTGGACGGCGGGTCGACGGATCGTGCTTCATGCCTGAGCCAGGACGTCACGCGTCGCGTCGGCTCCTCGTTGAGCGCCTGTCGCGCCGTCCAGCTGGAGACGCCATCACCCCAGCGCCGATGAAGTTTGCGAACTCTTCCCGTATCGCCGCGACCAGCTCCCGCATGGCCCGGCTCTTGGGCCGACCGCGCAGCGTGCCGATCTGCCGCATGATCTCCAGGCCGCGGATGGGCACGCCGGCGATCATCCGGCTCTCGAGCTTGCCCAGCAGGACGGACTTCGGCACGACGGCGTAGCCGCGGCCGGCGGCGACCAGGGCCCGGATCGCCGGTGCGCTTTCGACAAATATGCGGACCTCGAGCTTCGACGAAACTTCTGGGGCGAAGCGTCTGATCGTTTCCAGCGTCAGCTCGGGCATCAGCAACGGGAGACCTGCCAAGGCGTCGACCGCGACCGAGGGCTTGGCGACCAACGGGTCGCCGACTCTGCCCACCAAGACCATCTGTTCGCGCGCAAGGGGTTCGAGTTCGATGTAGTCGCTCGTGGCGGATCCCATGATGGCGAGATCCACCGCGCCGGTTCGCAAGCGACTCGCTGCATCGTTCCATAGCCCCTCGCTGAGTTCCAGCCGGACCTTCGGAAACTGTCCCAGAAAGCGGTCGACCAGCGGCTCGAAGAGTACCTGACCGATGCTCGACGGCGCCATCAGTCGGACCGTGCCCGTCAGCTCCTTGTTGTGGGCACGAACCTCGCTGCCAGCCTCTTCGAATTGCGAAAGGATGAACTTGGCGCGCTCGAAGAGGACCTTTCCCGAGTCGCTCAACGTCACTCCGCGTGAGCCGCGGTCGAGCAGCGCACCGCCAAGCTCCTCCTCCAGCTCCTTGACGTGCCGGCTGAGCGCCGACTGTGCGACATGAAGCGCATCCGCGGCGGCGCTGAAGGTTCCGCTTTCGGCGATGCACACGAAGTAGGAGAGCTGGCGCAGGTTCATCGAGGCATCTCCAAAAGGCATGCATCGGTCGACTATTCAATATTTGCAATATACATCCGCGGCTTCGAAAATCTTTTGCAGACAGCCCCACCAGCACGGTGTGGCCTCAGTGAACGACCAGCGGAGATCCGGTTATGGCAAGTGCGCTATCCACGTCCGTCCTCATCATCGGCGGGGGTCCCGTCGGTCTTGCGATGGGACTGCTTCTGCATCGCTTCCAGATCGATTGCGTCGTGGTCGAGAAAACGTCTGGAACAACGGACAACCCGAAGTCTCGGGGGTGCTGGATTCGCACCATGGAGTTGTTTCGCCAGTGGGGTATCGAAGACAAGGTGCGTGCGCGAGGACTGCCGGACGGCTCGGACGTCTTTGTCTTCGTCGAGAACATGTCGGGCAAAGAGTACGGTCGTACCCGCCCGGAGCCCCCTGTCGATCAATCTCCGACGTGGAAGTGTCTCGTCGCGCAGGACGCGGTGGAGGAGGAATTGCTCGCCGCGTTGCACAACTCGCCGTACACGAAGGTCTTCTACTCGACCGAGTGCGTAGGCGTCGCCCAGAACGCGGACGGGGTCGAAGCCCAGGTACGCTCGGCGGAAGGCGGCCAGGTTCGGACGATCCGCGCACGGTATGCGATCGCCGCCGATGGTGCCGGGAGTCAGACCCGAAGGCAGCTCGATATCGCGATGAAGGGCCCGGCCAACCTTGCGGTCATGGCGAACGACTACTGGCGCGCCGATCTCTCGCGGATACCGATGGCGCGCGACGCCGCGGGCTTTCGAATCTTTCCGGACCGCCCCGACGTGCCCATGTCCACGATTCTGAACACGAATGGCCGGGACCGCTGGTTGACCGTCAGCCAGATCGGCGAGCAGGCCGGTGAACGGCCGCAACCCTGGAGCGACGAAGAGGTCGTCCGCATTGCCCGCGCCCACACGGGCATCGACGACCTGGAGGTCCAGATCATCCACCGCTCTATCTGGCGGGTCAGCAGACAGGTGGCCGAGACATTCGCTCGCGGGCGGGTATTCCTGGCGGGCGATGCGGCGCACCGGTTTCCGCCGACTGGCGGGTTCGGCTTGAATTCGGGCGTCCAGGACGCGCACAACCTCGCCTGGAAGCTGGCGTATGTCTTGCGCGGTCACGCCTCCGAGAAGCTCTTGGAGAGCTACGACCCCGAGCGCCGTCCGGTCGCCGAATCCAACGCCGACTTCAGCGTGGGTAACCGTCATCGGTTCGGAAGCATGGAGGACGCCTGCAAGTCCGGGAACGAAGATCGCATCCAGTTCTGGGTCAACGACATGGACAACCACATGCACAGCATCGGCCAGTCGCTGGGCTTCAGCTATGCGTCGAATGCGGTGCTGGAGGACGGAACCGTATTGAAGGCGCTCAACTCTCGTTACTACACGCCCTCCGATCGGCCGGGCGGGCGTTTCCCGCACGTATGGCTCGATGCCGCTCGAAAGAAGTCGACGCTGGATTGGTTCGACGGCGAGTTCGTCCTTGTCACGGGACCGCTCGGCAACCCCTGGCAAGAAGCGACTCGCGTCGTCCAGTCGCGGCTCAAGCTGCCGCTGACGGCGAGGCAGTTGCCCGCCGTGCCGACGGAGTCAGGCATCCAGATCGGTCTGCGTGGCGCCGCTCTGGTGCGCCCGGACGGCCACGTCGCCTGGCGCATGCCGTGGCTGCCCGAGGACCCTGCAGAGGCGCTCACCGCGGCACTTCAAGCGGTCCTGCAATGACGGCCGTCGCGGGCGTCAACCATGTGACGCTGTGCTGTTCGGTCGATCAGTGGCCGAGCGTCGAGGACTTCTACAAGGAAGTCCTGGGTCTGCGAGTCGGTCCGAGGCCGGCCTTCGATTTCCCGGGCACTTGGCTCTATGCGGGCGAGGAGCCGATCATCCACTTGGCCGCGACTCTCCGACAACCCACGGTCGGAGCGACTCCGGGCTCTTTTCCGCTGGCCGTCACGCCGGGCGCTGGCCCCTCCACTGGACCGATCGACCATGTCGCGCTTCGCATGGCAGGGTCGCTGGATGAATGGCGCCGCAAGCTCGTGGCGCGCGGCATCCGTTTCGCCGAGGCGCCGGTGCCGGAGTTTCCCCTGCACCAGTTCTTCCTTCATGACCCCCTCGGCGTGAAGATCGAACTCAACTTCGTGCTGGCGCGATGACAGATCCGAACATCGCGATCGAGAAGACGGGAACAGTCGAGGCCAACGGTCTGTCGATCGGTTATTCGACCCGCGGATCGGGGCCGCCGCTCGTGCTGATACACGGCGCCGAGGCAGGTCGGGAAATGTTCGCTGCCTTTGCCCCGGAGCTGGCCGCGCACTTCACCGTCATCACCTATGACCAACGCGATACCGGATCGACCCGAGACCTCACGATCCCACCCCGGGACTACGGGCTGGCTGACCTGGGCGACGACGTTGCCGAGTTGATCAGAACGCTCGGCCATGACCGGGCTCATGTCTTCGGAACATCGCTTGGCGGAAACATCGCCCAGGTATTCGCGGCGCGACATCCGGACCGCTTGGATCGCCTGATCCTGTCCAGCACCTTCCTGGCTGGCCACAGTCTCAAGTCGCTCAACCCGGGCACTGCCGAGCAAATGGTTGTGTGGCGGAGCGATCCTCGCCGCTATGCGCCCGAGATAGCCACGAAGTTCTTTCCGCCCGACTACCTGCGCGCGCACCCCGAGCTGGTCGACATGTTCCGCGGTGGTCGGCGCACCCCCGATCAGGTCGCGCGGCGCGCCAGGTTGACAGGTGTCCCCTATCCCTTCGCAAAGCTCGAGATCAGCGCGAAGACGCTGTTGCTGATGACGGAGCAGGACGCGCTCATCCCCCATGCTGCAACGCTTGCAGTCGCCGAGATCCTGTGCGCGCCTCAGATTCATGTGATTGCTGGCGTCGGCCACATTGCCGCGATCCAGGCGCCTGCGGAGCTGGCGCGCCTCGTGGTGGCCTTTCTCGAGTCCTGAACCGATCCACCCGACCGAGCGGTGCAGCCCACTTTTCACACATGGACGGCTGGCGAGTTCCGGTTTCGCAGCGGTGACGTGCTGCGCAACCTGCGGCTCGCGTACGCGACGCTGGGTGACCCGACCGGAATCCCGGTCCTTTGTCTGCACGGCACGGGCGGCAGCGGCGACGGGCTGCTCACTGTCGCGTTCGGCGAACACCTGTTCGGCCCTGGAGGACCGCTCGATACGAGCAGGCATTTCGTCATCCTGCCGGATTCGCTAGGTCATGGCCGCAGCGCCAAACCGTCGGATGGCCTGCGAACGAAATTCCCCCGATACGGGTACGCGGATCTCGTGGATTTGCAGCACCTGCTGATGACACACGCGCTGGGGATCGACCACTGCAAGCTGATCCTGGGGGTGTCGATGGGAGGAATGCTCACCTGGGAGTGGGGAGTCCGCTATCCGGACTTCATGGACTGCCTCGTCCCACTCGCCGCTCTGCCGACGGCCATGAGCGGTCGCAACTGGATCTTGCGCCGCCTGCTCGTCGACAGCATTCGGGAGGATCCGCAATGGGAGGGCGGTCACTACGTCGAGCAGCCCTCGGGCCTTCGCCGCGCCGCCCTCTGGTTCACCGCTGCGACGAACGGCGGAACGCTGGCGCTGCAGGGGCTGGCGCCGACGCGCGAGGCGGCGGATCGATGGCTCGATGTGGCGTTGTCTCGGCAGATCGAGCTGGACGCGAACGACTACCTCTACCAGATGGACTCATCTCGAGACTACGATCCGGGCGGGCAATTGCACCGCATCTGCGCCAAGGTGCTGGCAATCGTGTCCGACGATGACGAGCGCTGTCCGGTGCGGACGCTTCGGGAAGCCATGCCGAAGGTCCGGGATGGCCAGATGCGGGTTGTTCCCGAGGGTCCGGAAACCTGCGGCCACGCGACCGTCGGCAACGCCAGGCTTTGGAGCGATTCGCTGCGGGTGTTTCTCGACGGTTGTGCGGCAGATTAAGAGATGCCGCCCGGTTCCGCTTGACATGCCGCACACCTCTGCCTTGGCCACGCACGCGCCCAGCTTTGCTCGGCTCGAGCAGATTCCGCGCCACTGGGCGGCGCTCGCGCCCGACAGCATCGCACTGCGCGAAGACGGCTGCCACTGGACCTACTCACAACTTTGCGCGGGCATCGTGGCTGCCCGGACCGCCTTGGCCGGCCTGGGTGTGGAAGCGGGCGACCGGGTGCTGCTGGCAGGCGAGAACTGCGCGACGCTGGTGTGCTTCGTGTTCGCCGTGAGTGAATTGGGTGCCGCATTCATCCTGGTCAATGCGCGCCAGTCGGCAGACGAGATCGACGCCATCGCATCGCATGCGCAGCCTCAGGTCGAGGTGTACGTCGACGCCGGAGAAAGGGATGACGACATGCATGGCATTCGCCGGGGCGCGGCACGAGCGCTCTGCGGCGCGGCGGGGATCGTGCGCGCCCGGGCCACCGGATTGCCGGCTGGGCCGGACGCAACTGAGGCGGCAGGGCACGGCCTGGCCGCGATGATCTACACCTCGGGCACGACCGGCAAGCCCAAGGGCGTGATGCTGACGCAACGCGGGTTGCTGTTCGTCGCACTCACCATGCGGGACTTGCGCCACCTGTCGGCCGCTGACTGCAGCTACGCGGTTCTGCCGCTGTCGCACACGATGGGACTCACGAGCGTGCTGCTCAGCACCCTGTCGGCGGGGGGCAGCGTGTGGCTGCGCGCGCGCTTCGACGTTGCTGGGACGGTGCATGCATTGGCGGACGGTGTGACGCTATTCCAAGGCGTGCAGGTGATGTACTCAGCGCTGCTCACCCACTTCCACGCGACAGGAGCCGCGCTGAACGCACCCCGGTTGCGCTACGTCTACGCCGGTGGATCGCCGATGGATCCCACATTGAAGACCGAGGTGGAGGCACTGTTCGGCCTGCCTCTGCACAACGGATACGGCATGACAGAGAGTTCGCCGACCCTCTGCCACTCGCGCTTCAACGAGCATCGCGACGATGTCGCCGTCGGTCCGCCGATCCCCGGTGTCGAGTTGCGGATGGTGAATGCCGACGGCATCGACGTGCCCGTGGGCCAGTCCGGGGAAGTCTGGGCGCGCAGCCCGGGCGTGATGCTTGGCTATTTCCGTGATCCCGCGGCGACTGCGTCCGCTTTGCGGGACGGCTGGCTGCGCACCGGCGATCTGGCACGGTGCGACGCAGACGGCCGCGTCCACCTCGTCGGCCGTCTCAAGGACATGATCATTCGCTCCGGGTTCAACGTCTACCCGGCCGAGGTCGAAGCGGTCATCAACGCTCACGGAAGCGTGTCGCAGTCGGTAGTAGTCGGCCGCGCCGTCGATCGCAACGAGGAGGTGGTGGCGTTCGTCCAACCCCGACTCGGCGCAAAGATCGACGGTGCAACGCTTATCGCCTACTTGCGCGACCGCATCACAGCCTACAAGCGGCCAACACGCTTCGTCTTCCTCGACGCCCTTCCAACCTTACCCACCGGCAAGACGGACCGGGCAGCATTGAAGATGATGGCTCAGTCCCTCGAGCCGCCGACGCAATAGAAGGCTCGTAACCGCGCGTGCCCCTGTTCGGGCGTGGACCTTGACGAGTGACTCCTTTTGTCAGCGAGATCCACGATGGGAAGGGTCTGCAATGGGTCGGCAACGACCTGTCGCAATGCCGATCGCGATGGCCGTGAGCTGACGTTCACATTGCGCGTCCAGAATTCAAGCGTGCATCGTTGATGGTCTCAGCCAGCAGCGGTTGTTCGCACCGACACCCTCGTCGCAAGGGGCAATCTTGTGGCACGTGGGCCGCAACCACCGCACCCACCGCACCTCGGAGATCGCTCGCCAGACACCGAGTGGAACCGCGATGAGCTCGTCGTCGGCAGGGACATCTGCATGCCTATACTCGACCAACGGTTGATCGTCGCCGCGGTGGGCGTGGAGGTCGCGGATGGCTCGCATGGTGAGGTGCATCAAGGTCGGGCACGACGCAGTGGGGCTCGATTTTCCGCCCTACCCAGGCGAGCTCGGCAAGCGCATATTCGAGAGCGTGTCAAAGGAAGGCTGGAGGCAGTGGCTAGAGCACCAAAAAATGCTGGTCAACGAGAACCAGCTCAACCTCGCCGACAAGAAGGCTCGCGACTACCTCGTGCAGCAGATGGAGAAGTACTTCTTTGGCAGCGGCGCCGACGTGGCTGCCGGCTATACGCCGCCATTGCAGAAGTAGGCCGCGGCGGCGCGCAAACAGCAGCCTGAATCACCCGGTGGACACCGCGCCGCATCCGACCGAAATCAAACTGCACCAGAAATCGCGGGTCATGGAGCTCGTGTTTTCGGATGGCAGCCAGTTCGAGCTGAGCTACGAGCTGCTGCGCGTGTACTCGACTTCAGCCGAAGTGCAGGGGCACGGACCCGGCCAGGAAGTGCTGCAGGTCGGAAAGCGCGCCGTGGATATCGTGACGCTCGAGCCGGTCGGCAACTACGCCGTGCAGCCGAAGTTCTCCGACGGCCACAGCACGGGTATTTATTCCTGGGAGCATCTGTTCTGGCTGGGCACCAACCGCCATGAGCTGTGGCGGCAATACCTCGAGCGCCTGGAGGCGGCCGGGGCAAGTCGCGATGCGGGTGCAGCGCCTTTCGAGCAGCGACCGAAATCGAAATAGGGAGCCGCCCCGCGGCTGTCGCCACCGATGTGGCTTACGCCATTGCCCGCAGCGACGTCGCCCTTCGAGGTCGTCCTCATCAATCCGTATGAATTGGGACGGCAGCCGTTCGGCCTCGCGGAGCCGGCGGCGTTGCTCAAGCATGCGGGCTTCGCAGTGGCCTGCCTCGACCTTTCGCTGCAGAAGCTCGATCCCGACGTCCTGAGAAATGCGCGCCTGGTGGCGATTCATGTGGGCATGCATACCGCCACCCGCATCGCGGTCGAGGCCCTGCCCCACATCCAACGACTCGCCCCGCACGCGCACCTCTGCGTCTACGGGCTCTACGCGCCCATGAACGAGGCGCTGCTGCGCCGACTGGGCGTGGGCACGGTGCTGGGCGGGGAGGTGGAGCCGGCGCTGCTGTCTGTTGGCCAGCGACTGCGGGCAAATGGAACAGCGGCAGCCGAATGTGGAACGGAGCCGGCCCAGAGCGAGCCGGTCGTCAGCTTGGGTAGAGTCCCGTTCGAGGTGCCGGACCGCAGCGGCCTGCCCGAACTCTCGCGCTACGCCCACCTGGTGCTGCCAGACGGCTCCACCCGCGTCAGCGGGTTCGTCGAGGGCAGCCGGGGCTGCAAGCACCTGTGCCGGCACTGCCCGGTGGTCCCGGTGTACCAGGGAAGCTTTCGCATCGTCCCGGTGCACGTGGTGCTGGAAGACATCGCGCAGCAGGTCAGGGACGGGGCGACGCATGTTTCCTTCGGTGACCCGGATTTCTTCAACGGCCCTGCGCATGGGCTCAGGCTGGCCCGGGCGTTGCATGACGCGTTTCCCGGCGTCACCTTTGATGCCACCATCAAGATTCAGCACCTCATAGCTCACGCGCAACTGCTGCCCGAGCTGCGGCGCTGCGGGTGCATGTTCATCACGTCCGCTGTGGAGGCCGTCGACGACGGCATCCTGCGCCTGCTCGCCAAGAATCATACGAGCCGCGACTTCGGCCGCGCGGTCGCGCTCACCCGCGCCGCGGGCATCTCTCTCGCCCCGACCTTCGTCGCCTTCACCCCGTGGACGACGTTGGATGGCTACATTGCGCTGCTGGAGCGACTGCTGGAGCTGCAACTCGTGGAGAGCGTGCCTCCCGTTCAGCTATGCATCCGGCTGCTGATTCCCGAAGGCTCGTACCTCTTGCAGCTGCCCGGCTTCAAGGAGCAACTGCTGCCGTTCGATCCCAATCACCTGGGCTATCCGTGGGTGCATGGCGATCCGCGCGTCGACGCATTGCAGCGCGACCTGCAGGCGTTGGTCGCCCGATCCGAGGCGCAGCGCCTGCCGCGCCGCGAAGTGTTCGCCGCGGTATGGCAGCTGTCCCACGAGGCTGCGCAGCGTCCGGTACCCACGCTCTGCGCGGACCTCGGATCTGCAATTCCGCGCCTGTCGGAGCCTTGGTACTGTTGCGCCGAGCCGACCGACCAGCAGTTGCAGTCCTTCTGAAGGCGCCGATCCATGAAGCGCGTCCTGCTGCTGCTGCCCACCGCCGGCTACCGCAACGACGACTTCGTGGCCGCTGCAAGGACACTGGGCGTCGAGATCCTGGCGGCGGCCGACTACTGCCACCGACTCGCGCCCTCCTGGGGCCTGCCTCCCATCATGGCGTTGCATTTCGACCAGCCGGAGCAGGCGGTGGAGATCGTTCTTCGCTCGCTCGAGCGCGGCGTGGATGCGGTACTGGCGGTGGACGATTCGGGCGTCGAACTTGCAGCCGTGCTCTGCGAACGCCTTGGCCTGCCGGCAAATCCCGCTGACGCGGTGCGCCAGGTGCGCGACAAGTTGGCGTTCCGCCAACTGCTCCAGCAGCGGGGTTTTCCGTGTCCTGAATTCCGCCACCTGGCGAGCGGCGAAGATCCTGGGAAGCTGCTTGCAAACTTGAAGTTTCCGGTGGTCGTGAAGGCGAGGCGTCTGTCGGGAAGCCGCGGCGTGATCCGGGCCGACGATTCCGCCGCGCTTGTGCGCGCGGTGGACCGGGTGCGCGCCATCCAGTCGCAGGCCGATCGCGACGCCCAGCAACTGGGTCTGATCATCGAGGACTTCATTCCCGGGCGGGAATACGCGTTGGACGGCAGCCTGGAGCGGGGCGAGCTCACGACGCTGGCCCTCTTCGACAAGCCCGATCCGCTGGACGGGCCGTATTTCGAGGAGACCCTCTACGTCACGCCGTCCCGGCTGGGGGCTGAGCTGCAGGACGGCATCCATCGCACAGTGGCCCGGGCATGCCGCGTGGCGGGGCTCGTGACCGGGCCGGTGCATGCCGAGGTGCGCGTCAATGCGAACGGCATCTGGCTGCTGGAGATCGCGGCCCGCTCCATCGGCGGCTTGTGTGGGAGGGTGCTCACGCATTGCCTGGGCATGAGCCTGGAGGAGCGGATCCTGCGCCAGTTGCTGGGCAAGCCCCTGGCCGGAGCAGAATCGCGCGCCCTCGCCAGCGAAGGCGGCGCCGCAGGGGTCATGATGATCCCGATTCCGCAGCGCGGCATCTACCACGGCGTCGAAGGCCTGGCCGCCGCGCAGTCGGTGCCTGGGGTCACCGGGGTGACCATGACGGCGCAGGTCGGCCAGATCGTTGCGCCGCCGCCCGACGGGGCCAGCTACCTCGGTTTCATCTTCGCCCGTGCTTTCGATCCCGCGCAAGCCGAAATGGCGCTGCGCATCGCCCATCGCAGTCTGAACTTCGATATCCGCCCCCAGTATCCGGCGGTGACGGCGCACGAGGCCGAGATGCCTTGATGCGGGGCGCGCGATCCAGCAGCGTCGGCAGCAGCGCCATGCACGACACCGACCGGATCGAGGCGGCGATGCGCTATCACGGGCGCACCAAGCATCAGTTCAGCTTCCGCTATTCGTCGACGATCGTCTCGTCGCACGGCGGTCGCACGCAGGTGAAGGCGAAACGCGTCTCGCTCGAGGACGGCAAGCTCAGTACCGAGTCGTTCGAGGGCGAGCTCGACGGCCGCGCTCACGACGATGCAGTGCGCCGCGCGCAGCAGGAGATGCTCGAAGAGGCGGCTCCGCTTCTTCGCATGCTGCGCTGGATGCTGCCGATGCGCTGACTGGGATCACCGCTGGAGTCCGTCGATTGGCCGAGCACTGGGCGCCGATGACGGTCCCACCTTGACGGTGGGCTAGACGTGGCGCGAGCGACCGCTAAGCGGCGATCCATACACAGCAAACGAATGTCGCCGATGGGTCGAAAGTGCTAGTCGGCGCCCTCACTAAGCGGACCTTCGCCTGACCCGGCCGAGCAGACGAAGGCGGAACCTCCGCAGTGCTCTAAAAGCCGTCGCTGGGCGCGAGCACTCCTCAACGCATGGATGACCGCTGTGTGGCTGACAGCGGCGGGTCACCGTACAGCCTCGACCGTCCGCAACCGCTGCGAAGCAGCCATTCAACCGAAGGCCGCCAAGCACTTGCCATCCAGACGAGAACACGTCAAGCGCATTGGTCTTCCGCCAGAATTGCGGCCGTGACCGACCCGATCGATTCGTTCGTCCTCAGCCTCGATCGCCCAGAGGCGCCGCCGTTCGCGACTCGGATGCTGCGCGCCGTCTGGCATGGTCTGCGAGGCGAGTGGGATGCCGCCCACGAGCTCGCCCAGGCCCAGGACGACGCGGAGGGTGCCTGGGTGCATGCGTGGCTGCACCGTCTCGAAGGCGACCTGGGGAACGCTGATTACTGGTACCAGCGTGCGCACCGGCCGTCGCGCCGCGGCGATGCGCGCGACGAAGGGCTGGAGATCGCTCGCGCGCTGATCCGCCCGACCGACAGCGTCTGAGCGGCTCCGCCCGGTCCTCGAAACGCGGTCACTGCAATGAGCCTTCTCGATGCCAGCAAACGGTCGAAGCTGCCCGACAGCGCCTTCGCGTACGTCGACTCGAAAGGCCGCCGAAGGCTGCCGATCAACGACGAGGCGCACGTTCGAAACGCACTGGCACGCTTCAACCAGGTGGTGTTCGAGGACGACGCCGCGCGCGAGCGCGCACGCAAGAAGCTGCTGATGGCCGCCCGCAAGTACGGCATCGTTCCGATCGGGTTCATGACCGGCCAGCTCGAAGACCGGACGAGCGAGGCCACGGCAGGTCGGTTGGTGGTGGAGCTCGGCGGGGCCGGCTCGCCTGCCGAGTTCGAACGTCGCGTGCGCGCCGCGCTTCGCGACCCCATGCTCTCGGTGCTCCACTGGTCCGATTCGGCAGGCGGATACCTGGATTGCGATGGCAAGCTCGTGACGCTTCCCGAGACTGTCGATGCCCTCGAAGTCGCTCGGGTCACGACCCTGCTCGAGCGCCAGGGTCAGCCCATGACGGCATTGGTGCACTCCGCCGCACTGCTGAAGCGTCCCACCCTCATGAGGACGGTCACCGCAGCCATCAGGTTGACCGTGGAGAACGATCGGCTCCGAGGCCAGATCCAGGCACAGGCGAGCGACGTGCGAACCCTGCCGACCGGCATCGTCACCTTCCTGCTGACCGACATCGAAGGGTCGACGGGGCTGCTCCAGCGGCTTGGCGATCGCTACGCGGCGCTGCTGGCCGACACGCGCGCCGTGATCCGCGGCTGCGTGCACCGTGCCGGCGGCCGCGAGATCGACGCGCGTGCCGACGAGTACTTTGCCGTGTTCGTCCGTGCCTCGGGCGCGCTGCAAGCGGCGCTCGAGGTTCAGCGTGACCTCGGCGCTCGCGCCTGGCCCGAGGGCGTCAGCGTCAAGGTCCGGGCCGGCATCCACAGCGGCCGCCCGACGCTGACCGACGCAGGCTACGTCGGCTTGGCGGTTCACACGGTGGCGCGGATCTGCTCCGCGGGGCACGGCGGCCAGGTACTGCTCTCGGCAGCCGCGCGCGATGCGCTCGGCCGGTCCCGGCCAGCCGGCGTGCGCTTGCGCGGGCTGGGTTCGCATCGCTTCCACGGCCTGCGCGAGCCCCTGGCGGTCGTTCAGGTGGAGGGCCCGGACCTGCAAACCCGCTTTCCGCCGCTGCGCATGCTCGCGGCGCCAGGCCCAGAGCCCGACACGAAGGTGGTGTAGCGCCTTCGCGCGTGAGGCTGACCTTGCAGACGGGCAGCTCGAAGCAGAGTCAAGCGCCGCCGTCGTCTCGACGTCGACCCACCATCTTGAGTAAGACGCCCGCTTCATTCAGCGGCAGATTGCCCTCGCGAGAGGGGACTTCCATGGCCATCGACGATGTTCGCGTCCGTCAAGTCATCATCCACACGATTGCGCACGCCACGAGCAACGGCGATGCATGCTGCGGGCAGGTCCGGCAAGCTTGGCGAAACTTGAAGGCGTGGCGGGATCAGAAGCCCGCGCCCGGCGCGAAGGCGAACTCTCTCGATCTCGAAGTGGCAGCGGCCGAGAACTACATGTTCGCCAGGGCGTGCGTTTGCGAGGGCTTCGTCAGTCGCTTCCAGATGAACACCATCGCGATCGGCTACGACGCGACCAAATTGGTCGGAGTCAAGATGCCCACGAGCGGCCCCTATCCGCGCCGGCTGCGTGTCGGGCGCAGGGCTTCGGCACGGCGTTCCTGGCCGCGGCCGAGCGCGGTCGACAGCGCCAGCCACACCGCCGCCACCGGCAGCGCGCACAGTGCCACGACGCCGAGCTTCAGGCCGATCGCCTGCAGGGTGTCGAACACCCAGCCATAGAGCGCGTCGGAGCCGCGGAAGACGACGACGTCGATGAAGTTCTTGGCCTTGTATTTCGCGCCGCGGTCGACGTCGGTGAAGAACACCTGGCGCGCCGGATTGGCGATGGCGAAGTTCGCCCACCGCTGCGCCACCTGGAAGACGAGCACGACGGCGAGCGTCGGGCTGAGGCCGAGGACGGCGAAGCCGACGAGATAGACCGCGGGCAGCGCGCCCGCCGCGACGCCGGAGCCGAAGCGCCCGAGGAATCGTCCGGTGGCGAACAGCTGCGTGACGAGGCTCAGCACGCCGACGGCGAGATCGACGCCGGCGAAGACGCGCGTCTGCGCCGCCGCACCGTGCACCTCGGCCGCGACGATGTGCGCCTGCGCGAAATAGAGCACCGTCGCGCCGAATGAGAGCAGGCTCACCCACGCCGCGATGCCGAGCAGGTAGGGCGAGCGAACGACTTCGGTGAACGCCGAGAAGGCGCTGCCGCCGACCGGACGCATCTCGCGGCGCGGGCCGGCGTCGACCGTCGCGGTGCGCTCGAGCCGGTGGACGCAGAGCACCGCGACCTCGAGCAGCGCGAGCGCCACCAGCAGCAGGTTCGCAGGACCGAGCGGTTCCGAGAGCGCGATCGTGAGCACCGGCCCGAGCAGGGCACCCGCGGTGCCGCCAGCGCCGATGAAGCCGAACAGGCGCTTGCCCTGCGCGCTGTCGAAGAGGTCGGCCATGAACGACCAGAACACCGCGACCGCGAACAGGTTGAACACGCTCACCCACACGAAGAAGACCCGCGCCACCGCGACCGGCTCGATGTCGAGAACGAGGAGCAGCCAGAAGAGGGCGAGGTTGGCCGCGAAGAAGTGGTAGACGACGACGATGAAGCGGCGGCGCGGCAGCCGCGCGACGAGCGCGCCGTAGATCGGCTGCGCCGCGAGCAGGGTCAAGAAGGTGGCGGTGAAGAGCCACGGCAGCGCCTTGATGCCGCCGGCGATCGCGCTCTGGTCGCGCAGCGGACGCAGCACGTAATACGCGGCGAGGAGCGCGAAGAAGTAGGCGAACGACCACAGCGCCGCGCGCCGCTCGCTCGGCGTTGCCGGCATGAGGCCGCGCAGGCGCCCCCAAGGCGCCGTCACGGCGCCGAGCGCAGCTTCTCGCGGAGCTCGGCGGCGTTCGCGCTCGGGCCGTAGCCGGGCGCGCCGCGCTGGAAGCGACGCGCCTCGGCGAGACCACCGGCGACGACCGGCTCGAAGCCGGCATCGCGCACGAGACCGGCCGCGACCTTGACGGCCTCCGCGTCGTCGCCTGCGATCGGGATTGGCAGCTTCGGGTCGGGACGGCCGGCCTCGCTGGCGATGATCGTGTAGCCGATGGTGTTGAACGCGCGCACGAGGCGCGCGCCGGGCAGGAACTTCTGCGACGTGAGGCCGATGCCTTCGCGATCGGCCACGTCGGCGATCGCGCCGTCGCGCGCGCTGACGGCGTTGCCGCAATCGAGGACGATCTTGCCCTTCAGCGCCGCGCCGTAATCGCGACTGATCGCTTCCATCGCACCATAGGGAACGGCGAGGAAGACGACGTCGCCGAAGGCGATCGCTTCTTCGACCGTGCCGGCGCGTGCCGGCGGGCCGAGCCGGGTTGCGACCTCCTTGGCCTCGTCGACGTTCTTCGCCGAGAACATCACCGGATGGCCGGCCTTGACCCAGAGCGCGCCGACCGTGCCGCCGATGCGGCCGGCGCCGATGGTGCCGATGCGCAGCTTGCCGTCCGCCGCCTGCGCGGCCGCTCGCCGTGGCCGCAGGACCGCGGCCAGGCCGAACGCGCTGGCGGCGACCAGCAACGTGCGGCGTTCGACATCGATGAAGTGGCGCATCGCGATCTCCAGGATCCGGAAATGAAGGCGACACGATCATCGTGCCGTCGCCCGGACCGCGCAACCGATGGCCGCGCCGGCCCTACCATCGTGAACGTCAGTGCCCGGAGCCGCCGATCATCATGAAGCGTCGCGATTTCCTCCATGCCGCCGCTGCCCTCGGTGCGCCCGTGCTCGGCGCGACACCGGGCGGCTCCTTCGCCGCCGATAGCGCCCCGCCGAAAGAGAAGCTCCGCATCCTCATCCTGGGCGGCACCGGCTTCACGGGGCCGCACCAAGTGCGCTACGCGCTCGAGCGCGGCCACCACGTGACGCTCTTCAACCGCGGCCGCCGGCCGCAGCCCTGGCCGGGCAACGTCGTCGAGCTCGTCGGCGATCGCAACACCGGCGATCTGAAGTCGCTCGAGAGCGGCGAGTGGGACGTGTGCATCGACAACCCGACGACGCTGCCGTTCTGGGTGCGCGATGCGGGCCGCGTGCTGAAGGGCCGTGTGCGCCAGTTCGTGTTCATCTCGACGGTCTCGGTCTACGCCGCCAACGACAAGCCCGGCCAGGATGAATCCGCGGCGACGGCGGCCTACGCCGGCGCCGACCCGATGGCCGAGTCGCAGAGCACGCTCGGCGCGAACATGGCGCTCTACGGTCCGCTGAAGGCGGTGAGCGAAGAAGAGTCGCGGCGCCAGTTCGGCGACCGCACGACCATCATCCGCCCCGGCCTCATCGTCGGGCCCGGTGACGAGACCGACCGCTTCACCTACTGGCCGGTGCGTCTCGCGCGCGGCGGCGAGGTGCTGGCGCCGGGCGACGGCTCGGACGCGGTGCAGTTCATCGACGCACGCGATCTCGCCGAGTGGACGATTCGGATGTGCGAGTCGCGCACGACCGGCACGTTCAACGCCACCGGCCCGGCCCGCACGCTGACGACGCGCGAGATGCTGGCCGGCATCGGCGCCGCCGTGCGCTCCGAGGCGCAGCTGACCTGGGTGCCGACCGCGTTCCTCGATGCGCAAGACGTGTCGGCGTGGAGCGACCTGCCGGTCTGGGTGCCAGGGCAGGGCGACAGCGCCGGCTTCGCGCACCGCGACATCGGCCGTGCCCTGAACGCCGGCCTCACGTTTCGACCGCTGGCGACGACCGCAGTCGACACCCTGGCGTGGTTCCGGGCGCAGCCGGCCGAGCGCCAGGCCAAGCCGAAGACCGGTCTCACGCCGGAGCGCGAGGCCGAGGTGCTCGCGCGCTGGAAGGCGAGCACGGCCGGGAAGCGCTGACGCCGACGGCTTGGCCGGCCGCCAGGGGCCGACTTCGCGGTGTCTGCGGATGCGGCTAGGGCGTGCCCATCGCCTCGCGCCACCGCATGGCGTCGTGAACGCGAAAGCGCGTGCTCGGATGGTCGAAGAAGACGAATTCTTCGAGCGGAGTCGGGTCCGGTTTCCTGTATTCCGTCAACTTCAGGTCGACCTCGGCTGCGCCGTGCGGCTCGCGAGCGAGGTTGAGTCCGAAGCGATCGGCCTCGATCTCCTGGGTGCGGATGAGGGTGTTGGTGATCGGCGTGGCCGCGAACGCGAACACGGAGATCACGGCGACGAGGAGCGGGAACGACGCCACGTCGCTGACGCCGTGCAACGCGAAGCGACCGCCGAAACGGGCCAGCAGCGCGGCCATCGCCCACTGCGTGAACAGGAAGCCGGCCAGGAAGACCAGCGTCATCGCGGCGATCCACTTGTAGACGTGGTTCAGCACGTAGTGGCCGAGCTCGTGGCCCATCACGGCGCGGATCTCCGGAACGCTCGAGCGCCGCAACAGGTTGTCGTTGAGGCGAACGGACGCCGAGCCGAAGATGCCGCTGACGTTTGCGCTTACCCGCGTCGTCTGTCGCGACGCGTCGAACTCGAAGATGTTGTCCGCCGGCACGCCGTTGGCATGCGCCATGGTCAGCACTGCTTTCTTGACAGGACCGTCGGCGACCGGCTTGTAGGTGTTGAACAGCGGGTCGATCAGGACGGGCCCGACCAGCACCAGCATCGTGAGGAATGCAACCGCGACCAGCGTCCCCCACAGCCACCAGTGCGCTCCGACGCGCCGAAGCACGGCGTAGAACACCGCGGCGACGAGCGCCAGCACGACCGTCGTCACCGCGAGTCCGACGAGCTGTTCCGTGAACCAGGGGCCGAAACTCTGCGTCGCCATCGCGTACTGGTGCTCGCGAACGTAGCCTTGGTAGATCGTCAAGGGCAGCGAGAGCAGCCAGGCGGCGACGGCATACAGCGCGCCGAAGATGGCGTCGCGCAGGAACGGCTTGCGGCCGATCCGCTGGGCCCAGTCGCGCATCCGCGCGGCGCGTCGGCCCGTCAGCAGGATCAGGGCGACGGCGAGGCCGAGCAGGAGGTTCCAGAGCTGCAGCCAGTAGCCTCCTTCGAAGTAGGCATTGGATCGTGCCACCACGTCGATCGGCAAACGATCGAGGTAGGCCTGCGTCGCTGCGTCGGCGTCGCGCGGCAAGGTCGCGCCCCAGCCTTCGTCCGCTGGCCGAATACGAAACTGCGGCCTGCTCGACGCTGCTGGCGGTGCCGTGCTGGCCGCATTCGACCCAGTGCTCGCATCGCGCAGCGCCGCCGGCGAGACCGATTCAGCGGCGTTGGCCGAGGCCAGGACGCCTGCCAGGATGACGGTCGCGAAGGTGGAGACCGCTCCTGCACGCATGGGAAGCCTTCATCGATGGAAGAAGCTCCGATTCCTCCCGTCACGGGAAGACGGGCGGCCGATACTCGAGCGTCAGGGCGAAGAGCCACAGCATGAACAGCACGACCGGCAGGTGGAGGAGGAGCTGCAGGAAGGTGTAGCCGACGATGTCGCGGGCCTTCAGCGACAGGATGCCGAGGAGCGGCAGCATCCAGAACGGGTTGATGAGGTTCGGCAACGCCTCGGCGGCGTTGTAGACGTTCACCGTCCAACCCAGATGCACCTTCAGCTCAATGGCCGCCTGCATGATGTAGGGCGCTTCGAGCAGCCACTTGCCGCCGCCCGAGGGGATGAACAGGCCGAGGATGGCCGAATAGACGCCCATCACCACCGGGAAGGTGTCGTGGCTGGAGATCGCCACGAAGAAATGGGCGATCTGGTCCGACAGCGCGAGCCCACCGAAACCTTTCGCCGACACCATGATGGCGGTGATCGAGCCGTAGAACGGGAACTGGATCAGCACGCCGCTGGTCGTCGGCACAGCCTTGGAGACCGCGTTGAGGAACGACTTCGGCTTCCAATGCAGCACGAAGCCGAGCATCAGGAACACCAGGTTGTAGGTGTTGAGCCCGGAGATCGCCGTGATCCACGATTTCGAAGTGAACTCGTCGACCATCCATCCCAGCGTCAGCGCGACGATGATGACGGTGAGGAGCGGGCTGTACTCGAGCCATTCGCCGGGACGGTCACGCTGCGGCAGCGTGGCGGTCTTGATCTCGACGTCGATGGCCATGTCCTGCGCGGTCACGGCCTTGTTTCCGATCGGCGCCGACGACCAGGCGATCGCCACCGAGATGATCAACAGCACCACGAACATGGCGATCGACTGCCACAGGAAGATCGTCTCGGTGAACGGGATGATGCCCACCATCTTGAACAGCGCCGGCGGCAGCGACGCGGGGTTCGCATGCAACTGCGCGGCCGAGGACGACAGGCCGAGCGCCCAGGTGGCGCCGAGGCCGAGATAGGCAGCCGCGGCGGCGGCGCGATAGTCCATCCGCAGTTCCCTGCGCCCGGCCAGCGCCTTCACCAACAGGCTGCCGAAGACGAGGCTGAGACCCCAGTTCAGCATCGAGGCGAGGATCGAGATGAGCGCGACGAACCCGACGGCGCCACGACCCGTCTTCGGAACGGCGGCGAGTTTCTCGATCAGTCGCGCCGCGGGCGGAGAGCTGGCGACGACGTAGCCGCTGATGGCGACGAAGGCCATCTGCATCGTGAACGGAATGAG
>Ga0070667_100001365_pt1 | contig 21897 bp, 17 predicted proteins | sample KBSS33metaG_FD_64659 | JGI IMG/M metagenome (GOLD analysis project Ga0070667, IMG submission 64659) | Switchgrass rhizosphere microbial communities from Kellogg Biological Station, Michigan, USA - KBS S3-3 metaG | ecosystem: Host-associated > Plants > Roots > Rhizosphere > Soil ... | reverse complement strand
TCTATTCGCCAATTCCGGCATCAGCTGTTCCTGCCACCGCCCGACGGCTCTGAACGGTCGCAACTTGTAAGCTGGCCTGTTCGAACCGCCGACGGATCGACACCGCCAGGATCGTCCCGATAGTGGCCGCTCCTACCGTGACAATCATCAAGGACCAGTGGATCATACCCTCGTCCAGGAACACCCGGTCGTTGAGCAAAGCTGGCAGAGTAGGGCCCAAACCGAAGCTGACGAGATTGGCGATGGTCATGCAGTAGGCGATGCTCTGCCCGCGCAATTCCGAGGGCACGATGTCGTAGATGATGGGGTAAGTCGCGCCGGCAGCGGCGGCACCGACCAAGCCGATCAGCCAAAACCCGACCATGAAGCTCGTGACGCTCGCAGGCCAAACCAGCAGGATTCCGCCAAGGGCGAGCAGAGGCAACCCGAAGAACCACAGGTTCAGGCGGCCATAGCGCGTTCCCTTCCTGGCCAAGGCGTCTCCCACAACGCCGCCGCCAAATGAGCCAACGACATGCGAGCCCAGCTTGGCGAAGCCTACGAGGACGCCTGAATTGGCAATGCTGACGTCATAAACGCGCGAAAGAGCAACGACGATCCAAAGCGAAGTGACAGTGGTGGTGGTAAAGATGAGAGCGACGATGATGAACGTAGCGGCATAAAGGTACGGATCGCGGCCGGCATAATGCAGGAACTTCGCTCGACTCCCGGCGGCCGTATGGTCGCTTCTCACTGTCGCTTGACGTGCCGGCTCCTTGAAAAGGAGCAGCAGTATGATCAGCCAGAACCCGAACGAGCCAAAGACCATCATTACGAAGCGCCAGACTTCGGTGCGTCCCAGCAATGGCAAAACGACGTGCGAACTACCCGAGACTGCTTTCAGCAAGAGGCCGCCGATCAGGTTTGACAATGCGCCTCCAAACGAAGCGGCCGCCACGAGAAAGCTCATCGCGCGCCCTCTTCGCTCTGCTCTGAAGCAGTCAGCGACGATCGAGTAGGCAGCCGGCACCAAGCTGGCCTCGCCCAATCCCACGCAAGCGCGCGCCACCAGAAGCTGGGGGTAATTGGCCGCAAGGCCGCAGCAGATTGTGGCGACGCTCCATACGAGTATGCCGACAATGATGATGTTGCGACGGCTAACCCGGTCGACGAGATGTCCTACCGGGATCGAAGCCAGCGCAAAGAAGGCCGAGAAGGCAAGGCCCTGTACGATGCTCACCTGAGTGTCGCTCAGTTGGAAAGCACTTTTGAGGTCCGGGATCAGCAAGGCGATGATGCCGCGATCCATGTAGGAGACGATTGTGGCGAGGAACAGCGTCAGGAGGATTTGCCACGCCAGCGCAGGTCGCGGATAGGCAACCGATACGGCGTACTGGTCCGACTGTTCAGCGGCTACAAACATGCTGATTCCGCGCTAGAGGCGCTCCGATCAGGCGTGCTCAGAACGTACGGGTACCGAAACGGCGAGTTCATCAGCTTCGCCGAAGTGTCCTTGGTCCATGCTTGGCCTTCCTGCTTGGGATGGCGAAACGGATGGGCCGACTGGGTGACATGACTGGCCACCTCGTCAAGTTCGGCTGCAGCCTTGAGAAGACGTTTGATCAGCCGATCTTCAATCTCGTAGTCGAAAGCATCGCCGAGCTTCTGCTCGACCTCGCCCCCTCTCTCAGGCGGATTGTCACGCCACCATGTCGCCGTTTGTGCAAGCGCGTCAAGCAGAGGGACCTTGTCACGGTAGCCGAGACGGTCGCGGATTTTAGATGTGTCCAAGACGCGGTGGAAGCCGATCTGCCCGCCGTAAATCCGATAACCCAACCAACCAGGGCAATCCACAAACTCGACTTCGCGCCCGAGCGCCCGTGCCATCGCCAACACGGTTTGACCCAAGCTCAACTCAGGAGGTTCATCGGCGACATTGAATATTTCGCCGCGCGCAGCTTCCGTGTGCTCGGTCGCGAGCAGTACGGCATGGGCCGCATTGTCGCGGTAAACTCGCGATCGGAGCATGAGGCCGCCATCTGGCATCAGCAGCGAAGTGCGCCCGTCAAGGATACGGCGGACAAAGCCCCAGTCCGCAGGAAGGATCGATGCCGGCCCGTAAATTCCGGGAAACCGCAGGATTGTGACATCGAATTCCCCAGCTACTTGATGAGCCATGATGGCCTGTTCAGTCGAATGGACGCGCTGACCCAGCCGGTCTATTCCCGCATCATCCGAGAACGGGCTTTCCTCACTCGCCACCCACGCTCCGATCGGTCCCCAACGCGGATCGTCCGGACGGCCGTAGTAGTAGCGGGCACCGGAAATGCTGATAACCCGCCCGACCTTGCCCCGCAGGACATCGGCGACGACCTGGGCCCGGCCATACATGCAGATCGCCACGTCAAACGTGCGATCCCGCAGAGCTTCCTCAAGAGGCTCAGCGAAATGGGCGTCGGCATGGATGTGCTCGATGGGCGGAAGGGGCGGCTCATGGCGGCCCGAATGTAAAATGGTGACGTCGTGACCGCGATCGACCAGACCTTGTATCACCATCGGCCCGGTCTGACCGGTGCCGCCGATTACCAGTACTTTCATCCTCGCAACCCCATGCCGCTTTGTTAAAATGATAGCCGCCGAAGACGAGCGTAGCCGTCAAGCGCGCTATGCCGTCAAACGGCGTCGGCATAAGTGAGCGAACGGCCAAGGCCATAATCGCCGCCGATGGTCGTGCGCCGCATGATCCGCACCTCGTCAGTCGGCCCCCCGGTGACAGAGTGCAGCATGCGCCAATTGTCCCAGAGGATCATTTCGCTATCGCCCCAGGCATGCTTGTAGCTGGGCCGGCTTTCGATGTAATCGACCAACTCGTCCAGAAGCGCTGCGCTCTCTTCGCGGTCCATTCCCACGATTCCTTCAGCGAAGAGCGGCGAGACGTGTAGGACCTTGCGACCGGTTTCCTTTTGTACGTACACCGCAGGATGGGCAACGGGCGGGAAATCGGTATCGACCTTGCTCCTAAGCGCCTCCAGCGTTTTCGATGCACGGAGCAGCTTTACGCCGCGCCGCTTGGCGTAGCGGGTCGTGTCCAAGATCTTCAGCTGATAGATGATCTCGAGCCCTTCGATGCGCTGCTTGAGCTCCTCGGGCAGATGTTCATAAGCGTCGATCTGATCGCTGAAGCAGGTTTCGCCGCCCCAACTCGTCGCTTGCGTGACCCGCAGCAGCCCGCCGCGGTTGACCTTCTCTACATAGGCAAGGTCGGAGTGCCAGGGGATGTAGTTGGCTGCTTCCCTACCGTCGATCTGGAAGATGTTCCCGGTCTCAGGCCGCGACGCCAGACTGATAAGGTCAGGCGATCCTGCAACCCATAGATCCTGTACCGGATGAGGCTCGAGAATGCCGAAGCACTGACTGAGCTCGATCTGAAACTCGGGCGCATCGTCGACACCGCGGAACACGATGACACCATGTTGGATCCAGAGGTTGCGCAGTTCTTCTACCGTCTCTGCTACCTTCAGGTCCGCCGGCCTCAGGCCGCTGACCTGCACACCGAACGGCAAGTCGGGACTAAGCTTTTGCACGTCCATATCCGCTCTTTCCTCATCCCAAGATCGTAATTTGACGGATCAGTGGCCGCCTTCCAGCCCTCTCATCCGGAGCTTTACCTGCGTCTGCGAACTCTTGACGGGAATGTCAACATTGCTCATTTAGCAAGTTGAGCAGCTCCCGTGGACACAAAATCAGCGATTTCTAGCGACGAAAAACCGAGTTCTTCAAGTATTGCGGCGGTGTGTTCACCAATCGCTGGCGCGGCATCGGAAATTGAGCTGCGTGCGCCTCCCATTACATAGGGACTTGCCGGTAGCATCATGTCGACGCCGTCGAGATCGAGCGGGATGGCGGTCGCTTCCGAGGACCGGATGCCTGCCGAAACGGTATTAATCCGGCCAGCCGGAACGCCCGCTTTGGCCATGGCTACCAGCCACTGATCGGCAGACGCCTTCTTGAACGCTGCTTGCAAAAGCTCGCGCAAGTCGACGACGTTTGCGGCCCGCGACTCAGGCGACGCGAAGCGTGGATCGCTGATTAGTTCGGGACAGCCCACCAAGGCATCAACTGCAGCAGCGAATTTCGAAAAGAAATGCAGGACGGGCTGCACCAACAGCACCTCGTCGTCGGCAGTCGCCAGGACATTTGTAGCGGGCGGCCCAACCGACGTGGTAACATTGGCGGTGAGGTGAAGGTAATTCAGCAAGCCATCAAGCATGTTGATCTTGATGTGGAGCCCCTTACCCGTCCGCATCCGGCCGATTAATGCGGCGGTAATGGCCTGGGCCGCCGTCGACCCAGCAATTGCATCGGCCAAGATGATCGGCAGCGGCTCACCGAAATTGCCACCCCGACCCGACACTTCCAGAACGCCAGCGTGAGCTTGGATAACGCCGTCGGTAACGGGTAGTCGTGCCAGAGGACTATCCTCCGGAAAGCTGGTGATCGTACAATGCAATAGCATTGGATTGAGCGCCTGCATCTTTTCCCAAGTCACGCCCAATCGTTCACCGACGCCAAGTCGGAAATTTTCGATCAGAACGTCCGATTGCTGAACCAGCCGCTTGAGTATCAGCTGACCACCAGAGGTCTTGAGGTTCGCTGCAATCGCCCGGCGGCCGCGGTTGCAGGCAATAAAGGGAAAGCGCCTTTTCCCTTTGGCATCGGGGCCGCCACGCAGCGGATCGCCTTCAGGAGTTTCAAGCTTGATCACATCCGCGCCGAGATCTTGCAGAATTCGGCCGGCGAACGGCGCCGAGGCGATGATGCCCAGATCAAGCACCTTGATCCCGGCCAAGGGCTGAACAGAGAAGTCAGCCGCGTCCATAAATTGATCCGGACTTTCATTGAATCTGATAGAGGTACCGCTGCGATCGCCCGCCGACGTGTGGCTTGTCACCACGCAGCTCCCATCCGGGGATGGGTTCCAATCGCCCCTTCAGCTTCGAGCGTTGCCAGTTCCTCATCCGTCAACCCGAGGATGCCCTGGAGGATCTCGGCATTGTGCTGACCCAATGTGGGTGATGGGCTGCGGTGGATGCGCGATGGACCATGTTCGAAGCGGGCCGGATAGCCAACGATTGGGACCCGGCCTAAGACGGGCTGATCCACTTCCTCGTAAAGGCCGCGCGCAACCACTTCAGGAACCTTGTCCAGCCCGGCCTGCGACGCAAAGCGCGAGGCCGGCACACCTGCGGCAAGCAGCATCGAGACGGCATCTTCGGCTACCAGCGGCCTTGCCCAGCGCGCGATAAGCTCGTCGATCTCATCATGGCGGCGCATGCGCCCCTGAGGCGTGGAGAGCTCGGCATCTTCGGCAAGCTGGGGCGAACCGATGACACGACACAATGCCCGCCATTCGCCCTCAGACGTAACGCTGACCGCGAGCCAATCGTCCTTAGGCATGGTAGCGTAAGGCGGTTCCCAATCAGCGGTCCGGTAAGCCCCTTGGGGGGCGTGAACCCAGGAACGGTTTCCGTTCCTGTTCAGGACCACTCCATTGGCGGAATACTCGATGAGCTGCTCGGCACTTAAATTGAAGCCGGTGGTGAACTGCGGAGTTTCCACCAGCATGCCCGTTCCCGACCGATCGCGAGCGGCCAAGGCCAACATCAGTGCGAAGGCGGCGTGCGATCCCGCGATGGGATCGCAGGCTCCGCCGGTGGTCTCGGGTCGATCATCCTTGTAACCCGTTATCCAGGCGAGGCCCGATGCCTGCTCGACGGTAGTTGCATAAGCAACGTGGTCCTTCCAGGGGCCCGAATTGCCGAACCCTGAGGCGCGCACCATGATCAGCCGCGGGTTGATCTCGCGCAGCTTCTCGTATGTGAGCCCCCAGTTGTGCATGACCCGCGAGCTGAAGTTCTCGACCAGAACGTCGGACTGAGCGACCAGCTTCAACGCCAATTCACGCACTTCGGGCCGGCTCATATCCAGCGTCAGATCGCGCTTGTTGGTATTGGTGCCTGCGAAGAACGGCGAGGCTTCCCACCAGCCGTCGCCCATGTCGTGGCGGAGCGTCGCAGCGCGGATGCCGTCCGGCCTCTGCGTGGACTCGACGTGGATGACGTCCGCCCCGAGGATCGCAAAGAAGTGCGCGATAATGGGCCCCGCCCAGAACGCGGTGAAATCGAGGATACGCAGACCTTCGAAAGGAAGTTTCCCATTCACCGCCTGGCTCTTGGCGGTGGGCCGAGCATTGCGGGCCGGGAGAGCGTCAGGACCGTGTTCGCCCAGCTTCGGTGATGGGCCTGCCGGACGGGGAGCAACGTTCCCCTCGATGATGTATGGGGGTGCAGGTTGCGAGATGCCCGTGATGGGATGGGCGGCGCACCAACCGCGCGATGCCACCGGCTCGAACTCGGCGATTGATTTGCCGTCGTTGATCGGTGCTACAGGCAGACGGAAGAGCGAGCCCAGCTCCACGATCTCGGCCGTCGTGCGCTGGCTGGTCCATGCGTCTACCGCCTCGGTCAATTCGGCCACCCGATTTGCGCGGGTTTCGAAGCGTGAGAGGGACTTGTCTTCAGCCCAGTCGGGCCTTTCGACTAGAACGCAGAAATCCAACCATTGCTGCCCGGTGGTGATCTGAAAACCTACGAAACCATCCAGCGTGGGATGGTTCAAAGGCACCGTGGGCGCCCGCACGGTCCGGTATGGGCGCCCTGCTCCCCCTTCAAAGGTCGGCGCAAAGAAGGGTTGAGTCAGATGCAGCGCATCGAGAATGGAAACATCCACCAGCTCGCCGACTCCGGTCTCCCTGGTGCGCCGCCAAGCGGCCAGGGCGCCATTCGCGCCGAACACGCCGACGACCCAGTCGCCATGGTCTCCGCCGCATGCGAGCGGCTCGCGATCGGCTCGGCCGCGACCAATCCACCCACCGGACATCGCCTGCAGCGTGAACTCGGTCGCGGGCCGATCCGGTGCGTCGAGCCCAAATGCCGTGATTGCGACTACGACAACACCGGGGCATCGTGTCCGGATACTTGCGGGGGCAAACTCCGGCGCATCGGCGATCGGAGAGCCTGGGCTCCAAACGACCACGTCCGCCCGCCCTATCAAATCCCAGACCCGGTCAGCCGCTCCGGGTTGTTCGAGGTCGAAGACAATGCTCTTCGTGGAAGCGGAGAGAAACTGGAAAAAAGGGCCACCGAGTATCGGATCCACCGCCGCGCCGCTCGCGGAACGGCGACGCAACGGATCGCCTTCAGGCCCTTCGATACGCACTGCGTCCGCGCCACCGTCAACAAGCAGCTTGGTGCAATAAGCGCTGCCGATCCCGCTGCCCAGATGAACAACGACTAGTTCGTCATTGAGAGGCGTTTCCAACAAGTTCCCTCCTGAGATCCCGACCATGACATAGCGGGGTTCCCCCCTCACCAGCTATTAGGCAACTTGGTCCAGGGTGGCACTCGTTTGAACTTTCGGCTCGATTCTGAAAAGTCGCGCGGCATTGAGCCCCAGGCAATCCCTAACGACGTCAGGGTCTAGGTCTGCGTCCTTCAAGAACTCGTCAGTCAGGTTCCGGCTGACCGGCCAAGTCCCTTCGGCATGGGGATAATCCGACCCCCACATGACATTGCGCGATCCCGGCAGACGCTTCGCAGCGGCAACGACGCAAGCGCGGTCGTGCTGGAAGGCAGTCCAGATCTGGTCGTCGATAATCTGGCTGGGCTTGCGCGACAGCTTAGGGCGGACGAACACTTCGTGTGCTTCGGCCACTTCGTCCATACGTTCGCCCAGGGCAACGAGCCAGCTTGCGCCGCTTTCGATGAAAGCGACCTTGGCGCCCCGATTGCGATCGAGGACGCCGCCAGCAATCAGGTACATCGCTGTCAGCTGAGCATCCATTGCCTGGCTGGCATAGTTGATGATCGCCGCGCCCGCGCCACGCTCCGCCGTAACACTCTCAAGCCCGGTGCCGGTGTGCATCACGAACACTATGCCCAGTTGTGCGGCTCGCGCAAAAATCGGGTCCCAGGATTCGTCGTTGTACTTCGCGCAACCGACCGGCGAGACCGCCGGCAACATCGCCGCCCGCACTCCGCGCGAGGCCAGATAATCCAGCTCAGCAAGTGTCGCAGAAAAGTCGAGCACCGGGAGCATGCCGCACTGGACGAAGCGCTCGGGATGGCTGCCCAGAAAATCGATATGCCAGTCATTGTAGAGCCTTGCGGACGCCGCTTCCGCCTCGGCATCGCCGATCGCATAGAGCCAAAGGCCCAGCGTAGGAAAGCAGATCTCTGCATCAATGCCTTCGTGTTCCATGTCGGCAAGCCGGCCACCAATATCGCGAAGACCCGCCCGGTCTTTAGCTAGCGGCGTTTCACGATGGTTACCGAGGCGCATGCGATAAATCGCTTTTTCTTCGGTGCCAGCGACCAGGTAATCGCCGATCTTACGGCTACCGAGTGCGTGCCTCTTAAGGCTGGCTGGCAGACCTTCCATATACAGGTCTGAAGGCTCGCTCACATGGCTGTCCGCACTAAAAATAAACGGCTTCATGACATTGCTCTCCACTGCATTAGCTCCGTCGGCTCTCCTTTGGAACATCAGCCCGATTGACATAACTGTCAAGTCGGAGCACACTCTCGGAAGAGGGCAGCTTGACGGCACACTAAGCCCACGGGTGAGCCCGCGCGAGCACCAGGAGAAATTGGATGAATCCCGACACGGCGATCAGGAGCTACCCCGAGCACGTCCCACCCGAGTTGTACTGGGACCGCGACATCGACGAGTTCGTCGCCGAGTTCGTCGACCCCTACGAGGCGGCGGCACGTCTGCACGAGGGGCCTGACATCATCTGGGCCAAGGGTGGTTACCGGGGCGTCGGCGGATGGTTGCTCACGCGTTATGACGATATCGAAGCCGCTTACTTGGATTCTGAACATTTCAGCGTGCGCGACCATTTCTATTCCGTTTTCTCTGAGGTGCTCGGCGTGCCTTGGGTCTTCACCCCCCAAGCGATCGATCCGCCGCGGCATATGGGTTTCCGGCAGGTGGTGCAGCCCTTCTTCCAGCCCGCCGCTGTCCGACGCATGGAAAACAACGTGCGCGAAATCTGCCGCTCCCTGATCGCGGATCTGAAGGGGCGCAAGAGCTTCGACTACATCGAGGACTTCGGCCGCTTCTTCCCGACGAACATTTTCCTCGACCTTCTCGATCTCCCGCGGGAGAATCTCGGCCAGTTCTTGGAATGGGAAGCCACGATGATTCGTGGCGAGACCAACGAGATTCGCCGCGGCGCCATGCGCGCGATCGTCGACTACCTTGAAGACCGAGTTGAGGAGCGCCGACACAATCCGGGTGACGACATAATCAGCCGCGTGATCAGCGCCAAGGTCAACGGCAAGCCGATGGAACATGACGACGTCATGGGCATGGTTTCGCTGCTTTACGCCGCCGGTCTGGACACCGTCCTGGGTAGCTTGGGCTGGCACATGTATCGCCTCGCCAGCGAGCCGCACCTTCAGGACGAGATACGCAACAACCCCTCAAACATCATGAACGTCGTGGACGAACTGTGCCGCGCGTATGGCGTTGTCCGAAATCGTCGTACGGTCACAAAGGACTTCGAGTTCAGGGGCGTGAAGATGAAGGCTGGTGACTGGGTCAACCTGCCGACCATGCTGGGAAGCCGAGATGCTCGGAAGTACCCCGATCCAAACAAGATCGATTTCAACCGCAAGGATCGCGGCATGACCTTCGGCGGTGGCATCCACTACTGCCTGGGAATCCACCTCGCCCGTCTGGAAATGAAGGTCGTGCTTGAGGAAGTGCTGGCTGCCTTCCCGAACATCCGCATTGCTCCGGGCAAGGAAGTGACCTGGCACACGGTGGGCGTCTGGGGCGTGGATTCCCTGCCGCTCGTTTGGGGCGACGAATAGTCGGCTAATCGAGGGCTCGCAATCCGCTTACGGTTGGGCTCGAGCCCACTGACGCTATCGATGGCCTCGCACGCGACCTTTTCCGTCGCCTGCGGGGCCATTTCGTTCGACTTAGAGCGTTCTGCGATTAATCTGCGACATAGCCTGCGTCCTTGGGGTAGTTGGAGCGTTCCTGTGGCGAGTAGAGGCCGCAGATTGAGCCGACCGCTTGCCACAGGACATCGATGGTCCACGCCGGCGCCTTTCGCAGATGCGCCGTGAGCTTGGCGAAGGTCATCTCGATCGGGTTGAGGTCGGGGCTGTAGGACGGCCGGAACAGGAACCCTGCGCCGCGTTCCTTGGGGATCGCCGCGGCCTTCTCGCTCGTGTGGCTGGAGAGGTTGTCGGGGATCGCCATGTCGCCTGGTTTCAATGTCGGAGCGAGTTGGCTCTCGACCCGGGCCTCGAATATCCGGCCGAGAAGATCAGACGAATATGCTCCACCCGTGATCTCCACCTCCAAAGACCTGAATTACAAATCAGACCGCGCTGGAATCCTTCGATTCAGGTTGCCCGCAGGACGCTCTGGGTTTCCGACGGCACGGTCCCGGCCGTTGACCCCTCACCCAAACGTCAGCGCCTAGTCATCAGCGACAGGCCGACCGTGCGCACGAGCAGAATCCTGCGACGGCCGATCACCAATTCCTAGGATGCTGAACGCCGCCACCAGCACCCAGGCTGGTCAGTCCTCGGCGGACTGAGCCAGTCGACGTGACTCGGTCACAGGTAAGCCGGCTTCAGTCGACACATGTAAGCGAACAGCAACAGGTTAAGCGGCCGCCGACGCTCCACAAGGGGATATGAGTACCACCAGTGATCAAGCAAACCCAATTGCTTGAGGCCGCGACATGGATACCGAGCGCATCCGGAAAGCCGGTGTATTCCGGAGACAGAAAAGCGGAACGATGTACAGCACGACGACAAGCAAGGCTCTGCTGAAGTCCTGCCACCGGCCTTTCCTCGAACCGGCCTCCTGGCCTAGATCATCATCGAGCCCAACGCTCCGGAAGTGTGCACAGCCGGTCGTCCCCCGCCTCATTGACAGGCGAGGCACTCGTCGTAGTCGGTGGTCTCGGCGGCCAGTTCGAACTTCGCGAGTTCGCTGGTGTTGTCCGCCTCGACGCCGCCGGCGAAGCCGGCGCGCTGCACCGACTTGGAGCGCAGGTAGTAGAGGCTCTTGATGCCCTTCTCCCACGCCTGGAAGTGCAGCATCATCAGGTCCCACTTGTCGACATCGGCGGGGATGAACAGGTTCAACGACTGCGCCTGGTCGATGTAGGGCGTGCGGTCGGCGGCGAATTCGAGCAGCCAGCGCTGATCGATCTCGAAGCTGGTCTTGTAGACCGCCTTCTCCTCGGGGGACAGGAAGTCGAGGTGCTGGACCGAGCCGCCGTGCTCCAGGATCGAATTCCACACATTGGTAGAATCCTTCGACTTCGCGGCGAGCAGCTTTTCCAGGTACGGGTTCTTCACCACGAAGCTGCCCGAGAGCGTCTTGTGGGTGTAGATATTCGCCGGGATCGGCTCGATGCAGGCGGAAGTGCCGCCGCAGATGATCGAAATCGACGCGGTGGGCGCAATCGCCATCTTGCAGCTGAAGCGCTGCATCACGCCCATGTCGCTGGCATCGGGACATGCGCCGCGCTCCTGCGCGAGCATCAGCGAGGCCTCATCGGCCTTGGCAGCGACGTGCTGGAACATCTGCATGTTAAGCGCCTTGGCCATCGCGCTCTCGAAGGCGATGCCGCGCTTCTGCAAGTACGAGTGGAAGCCCATCACGCCCATGCCCACCGAACGCTCGCGCATCGCCGAGTACTTGGCGCGGGCCATCTCGTCGGGCGCGCGATCGATGTAATCCTGCAGCACGTTGTCGAGGAAGCGCAGCACGTCCTCGACGAAACGCTTGTCGCCCTTCCACTCCTCCCAGGTCTCCAGGTTAAGTGAGGACAGGCAGCACACCGCGGTGCGATCGTTGCCGAGGTGGTCGCGACCGGTGGGCAGCGTGATCTCCGAGCACAAGTTCGAGGTCGAGACCTTGAGCCCGAGATCGCGGTGATGCTTGGGCATCATCCGGTTCACGGTGTCGGAGAAGACGATGTAGGGCTCGCCGGTGGCCAGCCGCGTCTCGACCAGCTTCTGGAACAGCGCGCGTGCGTTAACCGAGCCGCGCACCGAGCCGTCCTTGGGACTGCGCAGCGCGAACTCGCCGCCGTCGCGCACGCTTTGCATGAACTCGTCGGTCAGCAGCACGCCGTGGTGCAGGTTGAGCGCCTTGCGGTTGAAGTCGCCCGACGGCTTGCGAATTTCGAGGAACTCCTCGATCTCGGGGTGCGAGACGTCGAGATAGCAGGCGGCGGAGCCACGCCGCAGCGAGCCCTGGCTGATCGCCAGCGTCAGGCTGTCCATCACCCGCACGAAGGGGATGATGCCGCTGGTCTTGCCGTTGAGGCCGACCGGCTCGCCGATGCCGCGCACCGCGCCCCAGTACGTGCCGATACCGCCGCCGCGGCTCGCCAGCCAGACGTTCTCGTTCCAGGTGGCGACGATCCCCTCCAGGCTGTCGTCGACCGAGTTGAGATAGCAAGAGATCGGCAACCCGCGCCCGGTGCCGCCGTTCGAGAGCACCGGCGTCGCGGGCATGAACCACAGCCTGGAAATGTAGTCGTAGAGGCGCTGCGCATGCCCTTCATCGTCGGCATAGGCGTCGGCGACGCGGGCGAACAGGTCCTGGTACTTCTCGCCGGGCAGCAGGTAGCGGTCGTCGAGAGTCTCCTTGCCGAAATCAGTCAGGAGCGCGTCGCGGCTGGCATCGGTGACGACCTTGAAACGGCGGTCGTGGATCGCCTTGGAATCGTCGCCTTGCTTGGCCTTGGCCGCAGCTTTGCCAGGAGCCTTTGCGGCGGTCGCTTCTGGGCGCACCGCCTCGATCAGGTCGGCAGTCATCACGTCGGTCTTGTCCATGGCGATGGCCGAAGCCTCCTTCTGCTGCGTCGGCGCGGGTGTGCGCGGGGCGTAGAGCCCTTCCATCTCGACTTGTCCGCCATCGTTCATGGCGGCGCTCATCACGTCGGCACTGTCCACCTGATCGTCGCTTCCGTTCCTGAAATCCACGTGGTGCCCCCAAGCCGATCTGCAATACTGCTTGTCATCAAACCGCCGCACGGACGGTCAAAAACTGCCTTCGAGAGTCCCGCGGCGGCAGTGCGAGTTGGTCGGGGCCAAGCTGCCCTTATACCACGACCTGCCCGTCACCGGCACAAAAAGAGAACGAATTTTCCTTGTCGGACCCCGTTTTGTCGTCTTTCGCTCGCTGTGCCCTAGCCTTTGGAGCCGGTGGGCGGCAGTAGCGCCGGCCCATCTCATCCCAAGGTGTTGAGGCGCCCCGTGCGAGGCGACACAACCCATAGTGCCCGTTCTCCACGTAGGTTCAAGAGGGCCATCGGCCAAGCCGAGTGGCACCCGCAACCGGTTCGGCCGACCCAGCGCCCACCGCGACGCGTGGAGTTTCCTGCACCCGACCCGAAAGCAAGGGGCTAAATCGCCCAAGACGAGGGAAAATTTTTCCACATCAAAGTTCGACGAAGCGAATCCCGCTTGCGGTGAACCGAAGCCGCCCGAACCGTAGACCAACGCCAGACGGGTCCGACGCTTATGTCGAAGCCCGATGTGCGTTCGCCGATCCAGGAGCGCGCCGTCGCCGGGTCTGTGCAACCGTGGCGCGACTTAGGAATTTTCGAAGCGGCGCCAGGTTGGCGCTACCTTACGGGGAGTTGCGGATCCAATGCTCAACATTATCGGCGCTATCATCAGCGGCCTCGTCATCGGCGTGCTGGCGCGCTTCCTCTATCCCGGCGCGGTGGAGATGGGCTGGATCTCGACGATCCTGCTCGGCATCGCCGGTTCGCTCGTGGCCGGCCTCGTCACCAGCCGCGGCCGTGCCGACTTCAGCCGCGCCGGCTGCCTGGCCTCGGTGATCGGCGCGATCGTGCTGATCTTCCTGGGCCGGCTGCTCGGGATCAACTTCTAAGCCGCCTAACACCAGCGCTCCGCCAGCGCCAGGCAACACCGCGGCGCGTCGCTGCACCGGACGGCGATGGCGCGTGCCACGGTCAGGGGACCAACACCGTATCGAGCGGCTGCGCGTCGGTGCGCGGGAAGTCGAGCGTGTAGTGCAGCCCCCGGCTTTCACGGCGCTTGAGAGCGCTGGAAACGATCAGGTCCGCGGTCTGCAGCAGGTTGCGCAGCTCGATGAGGTCGGTCGAGACGCGGAAGTGGCGGTAGTACTCCTCGACCTCGCCATTCAGCATTTGGATACGATGCATCGCGCGCTCCAGCCGCTTGGTGGTGCGCACGATGCCGACGTAGTTCCACATGAAGCGGCGAATCTCGGTCCAGTTCTGCTTGATGACGACTTCCTCGTCGGAATCGGTGACGCGGCTCTCGTCCCACGGGCGGACAGAAGGGGGCGCTTCGAAGCTCGACCAGTGGTTGAGGATATGCGCGGCCGAGGCTTCGCCGAACACGAAGCATTCGAGCAGCGAATTCGAGGCCAGGCGGTTGGCGCCATGCAGCCCGCTCTCAGTGCACTCGCCGGCGGCGTAGAGGCCCGGCAGGTCGGTCTTGCCGTCAAGATCGATCAGGATGCCGCCGCAGGTGTAGTGCTGCGCCGGGACGACCGGAATCGGCTCCCTGGTCATGTCGATGCCCAGGCCCAGCAGCTTCTCGTGAATGTTTGGAAAATGCTCGCGCACAAACTCAGCCGGCTTGTTGCTGATATCGAGGTGCACGTAGTCGAGGCCATAGCGCTTGATCTGGTCGTCGATGGCGCGGGCGACCACGTCGCGCGGCGCCAGTTCGCCGCGCTCGTCGTAGTCGGGCATGAAGCGATAGCCCGTGACCGGATGCTTGAGCTGCCCGCCCTCGCCGCGGACTGCCTCGGTGATGAGGAAGTTCTTGACCTCCAGATTGTAAAGGCAGGTGGGATGGAACTGCATCATCTCCATGTTGGAGACACGCGCCCCGGCTCGCCAGGCCATCGCAATGCCATCGCCGGTCGCCCCGCGTGGCGCGGTGCTGAACTGATAGACGCGGCCCGCTCCCCCGGTTGCCAGCACGGTCGCACGCGCGGTGAACGCCTCCACCTTTCCGGTGCGCTCGTCGAGCGCGTAGACGCCCCAGACCCGACCCGAGCCGGAGTAGCGCAGCTCGTGCCGGCCAGTGATGAGGTCGATGCAGGAGCGGTGCGGGAAGAGCGTGATGTTGGGGTGCGCCTCGGCCGCCTTGAGCAGCGCTTGCTGCACCGCCCAGCCGGTGGCGTCGTCGACATGGACGATGCGTCGATGCGAATGCCCTCCCTCGCGGGTGAGGTGAAGCGCGTTACCCTGCGTGTTGAACGGTACGCCCAGTTCCACCAGACGGTCGATCGCATGCGGCGCCCGCTCGATCACGAACTCCACGGTCTCACGGCGGTTGAGCCCGGCGCCGGCGATCATCGTGTCGCGAACGTGGTTCTCGAAAGTGTCACCGGCGTCGAGTACGGCGGCAATGCCACCCTGGGCCCAAGCAGTCGATCCGCCGGTCAAAGTGCCTTTCGCCAGAACGGCCACCCGCAGGGTCTCGGCAAGACCGAGCGCTGCGGTCAGGCCAGCGGCGCCAGAGCCGATCACAAGGACGTCGAAAGTTTGGGCAGGGGTGGGTAGGGACTGCATTCGACTTACCTAGCCTCATGCTTAGCGCATCAGCAACCATTTGCAGATGCAAGAGAAACTTTGTTGCAGCGCAGCGTGAATCAGGTTATTAACGGGTGTGGCGGTTCCCTAGTATGGGATCGGCTGATTATGCTTTTGCAATCAAATAATTATGAGCTAACGAGCCTGCGAATCGGTTGGGGGGATTCGTGATCGTGGCCATGGTCATTCCGCTGTGCTTTGCCAATAGGCACGAACCTGTTCGATCCAAAGTCGATTGGGATGGCGAAACTTACGTCGGAACATGTCGTTTCTGCCACAAGAAGATAAAGCGACAGAAAAGGCGCCTTTGGCGTCTAGCTAAACCTGACATTTCTTGAGCTGAATTTGTATCGCACGGGCCGTCACACCCATTTTATTCGTTATTCGTCGGGTCGCAGAACTTTGCCGCTGCTGGCCAGCCCTCTAGGCAGTCCAGCGTAGCTCCATGGCCATGACCACGCGCCTATCCTGGCTCGCGGTGATCTCAAGGACTGTGTTCTCGATTGGCGATGCGGCAGTGCAGCATCCCCGTTTCGAGGTCTTGCCTCTGAATCCAGCTCGACTCCTGTGGCGCTGACCAGAAAGGCATCACTGGTCTTTTAAGCGGCCTCCATCTCTGGCAGATCGTTGCGAGCGCCCGTCACGGCGGAAATGACCGTCGCACAAACCAGATCGCCTACCACGTTCAGCGTGGTGCGGCACATGTCGAGGAAGCGGTCGACGCCCAGGATCAGACCGATACCTTCGGGCGGCACGCCGACGCGGTGGAGGATCAGCGCGATCACCGGCAGCGAGCCCGCCGGAACGCCTGCCGTGCCCACGCCCGCGAGGATGCAGATCACCATCACCATGAGCTGGTCGCCCAAGGCGAGCTGGTGGCCGAAGAACTGGGCAAGGAACAGCACCGTCACGCCTTCAAACATGGCGGTGCCGTTTTGGTTGGCGGTCGCGCCGATCGTCAGCACGAACCGAGCAACACGACGGGGAAGCTTGAGCTCGTCCTCGGCCACGCGCAGCGACGTCGGCAGCGTCGCATTCGAACTGGCGGTCGAGAACGCCATCAGGCTTGCCTCGCGCGTCTCGCGGAAGAAGGCGATCGGGCTCTTGCGCGCCAGGAACGCGAGCAGCGCGGAGAACACGCCGAACATCTGCAGCGCCAGTGCCAGCAACACTACCGCCACGTAGGCCGCCAGCTTGCCCAGCAGATCCCAGCCGAACTGCGCGGCAAGGTTGAACATGAAGCAGAAGATCGCCAAGGGCGCGAGGCGGATGACGAGGCCGATCAGCTTCATCGCCACTTCGAACACCGCCTCGATCGCATCCTTGAGCACAGCAGTCTTCGGCGTCTGCACCAGCAGCAGGCCGATGCCGAAGATCAGCGCGAAGAACATGACCGCAAGGATATCGTTGTCGCTCATCGCGGTGATGACGTTCGAGGGGATCAGCGAAAGCACCGCCTCCACCCCGCTCTTGGCCTCGCCCGCGGTCTTGACGATGGCGCCGGCATTCTCGGCGCCCTTGGCGAGCAGCTCCTGCGCCGCGGCACGATCGACGCCGTCGCCGGGGCGGATCGTGTTCACCAGCAGCAGGCTGAGCGCGACGGCGATGCCCGACACCACAACGGTGTAGACCAGCGTCGCGATTCCGACGCGGCCGAGCGCGCGCACCTCGCCCATCTCTGCGATGCCCACCACCAGTGCCGAGAACAGCAACGGTATGACCAGCATGAACAGGAGGCGCAGGAAGATCTGGCCGATCGGGCCAGTGACGTAAGTAACGACGAAGCCGATCCAGTCGGCGTCCTTCGCGAAGGTATAGGCCAGCAGTCCCCCGCCTAGGCCGAGCACGAAGCCGAGCAGGATCCACCACTGCAGGCGATCGGTTCCGGCATGGGCTTCGCGGGACAGCTCGGCGGCGTTGGTCATGGCTTCAGCGATCCCGTGTAATTATCGAACGATACGCTTGCCGATCCTTGCTAGGCCTGTCCACCCTCCAGCGCAGCCACCACGACCCGGCGGTAGATTCGGGCCAGGGTTTCGAGGTCGGCGATCGCCACCGCCTCGTCGCGCTTGTGCATTGTGGCATTCGACAGGCCAAATTCGATGACCGGGCACAAGTCCTTCAGGAAGCGGGCGTCCGAAGTTCCACCGCTGGTCGACAACTCCGGTTCGATCCCTGTCTCCGCACGGATCGCGTCAGCCAGCAAGGTCGAGAACCCGCCCGGCTGGGTCAGGAACGCTTCGCCCGAGATCATCGCGCGCGCCGTGCCGCCGTGCCGGGCCGCGATCTCACTCACCCGATCAGCCAGTGCCTGCCCGCTGTGCCGATCGTTGAACCGGATCGACAGCCGTGCCGTGGCTTTCGCCGGGATCACGTTGGTGGCCAGGTTGCCGCAAGCGACGTCGGTGACTTCAAGGTTGCTCGCCTGGAACCAGTCAGTGCCTTCGTCGAGCACGATCGCCTTCAGCTCCGCCAGCAGCGCGACCAGCCTGGTGATCGGGTTATCCGCAAGGTGCGGGTAAGCGACGTGCCCCTGCACGCCCTTGACTTCGAGCCAGATGTTCACCGAGCCGCGCCGGCCGATCTTCATCGTATCGCCCAGCCGGTGGACCGAGGTGGGCTCGCCGACGAGGCACAAGTCGGGGATGTCGCCGCGCTCGCGCATGAGGTCGATCAGCGCCAGCGTGCCGAAGCGCGCTGGGCCTTCCTCGTCGCCGGTGATGACGAGGCTGACGGTGCCCGCCTCGGCCGGCACATGCGCCACGGCGGCGACCATGGCAGCGATCGAACCCTTCATATCGACCGCGCCACGTCCGTAGAGCAGGTCGCCTCCCGGGGCCGGGCGGCGCTCAGGCGCGAATGGCGCGCTGGTCCAGCCCTCGCCCGGCGGTACCACGTCGAGATGGCCGGCGAAGGCGAAATGACGCGACCCGGCTGGCCCCCGGCGGATAGCGAACAGGTTCTCCACCGGGCCGTCCGGCGCATCGCCCGGTGCGGTACCGGCCAGAAAGCGCACCACCTCGAAACCGAGGGGCGCCAGCTGGCCCTCCAGGCAATCGAACACCGGGCCGATCGCTGGGGTGACGCTGGGGCATGCGATCAGCGCTTCGGCGAGATCGGCGACGCTTGCAGTGCGGGTGTCGGTCTGGGACATAGTGCCGCGCCATCGCACAGGAGCCCGGCGAAGGCCAGCAAGGGAGAAGACGCGTCATGCCGCGCATCGACATCGAGGCCATCGAGCAGAGCAATGGCACCGGCTACCCGGCCCCGTTCGACCAGGCCGTGCAGGGCCGCTGGTGGCGCCGCCTAGCGCCGGCGGGCGGCCTCACCCGAATGGGCGCGAGCCACGTCGTCCTGAAGCCTGGAGCCTGGTCGAGCCAGCGCCACTGGCATGACGACGAGGACGAGCTGCTGGTCATGCTGACCGGCGAGGCAGTGCTGGTCGAGGATGCCACAGACGGCGGAGACGGCCGCACCGTGCTGCGCGCGGGCGACGTATGCGCCTGGCTCCAGGCCCTCGCCAACGGCCACCATCTCATCAACGAAAGCGACGCCGATTGCAGCTTCATCGCCGTCAGCGCCGGGAACGCGGATGGTAGCGGAGCCTATTCGGACATCGACATGAGGTTCGAGGGCGATGCATACGTCCACAAGGACGGCACACCGTATCCGACGCAGCGAACGCGGTGAAAGTCGTCGCCGGCTTGACCCGGACGACGAGCTAGCCCAGCGCCTTGTCCAGCATCGCCGCCAGCCGTAGTCCGGCGCGCTCGATGCGTTCGTCGATGATCGGAATCGAGCGCTCGATGGCCTCGTTGCTCCATACTATGCTCTGCGCCTCCTTGCCGTCGCACGGCAGCTTGCCACCGAAGGCGAGCGGGTAGAGCACGTCGCGGCTCACCTCGTAGCTTTCGCGCGCCCAGTCCTCGACACCGCCGGTCGCGAGGCTGGCCTTCTCGGCAGCCGAATAGCGGCGGATCAGCGGCGGGCGGGCCGAGGTGATCGCGCGTTCGGCCAGGACGCCGTCCCAGATCGAGTGCAAGTTGCGGCCGGGCGCGATGCCGTACTGCGCCTTGACCGTGTTTCCGCCCTGGTCCTCGTTCTCGCCGATGTGGAGCGGCTGGTGCACGTCTCCTACGAAGTGGACGAGAAACGACAGCGCTTCCAGCCGCAGCACCGGCGCCAGCTTGCGGTCCGCCAGGAGCCGCGCGCTGCGATCGATCTGCGAGGTCGCGCACATGCCGTCGCGGCAGTTTGCCTTGAGGTCGAACGTCCCGCAGACCGGCTGGTCGTGATAGTGCCACGAGGACTGGTAGGCCCAACGCCACTTCTCGCCCTTGATACAGTCGGGCCAGGTGGCGGCATCCTCGATCGTACCCATCCGGCATTCAGGCGTGTCGAGCTCGCGCTGATGGACGAGCAGGGCGCGGATTGCGGCGCGCGTCTGCGGCTTGACGTTGGCATAAGCGATCGCGCCGACGGTCCGATGACCCATGCTGCCCCAAGCCATCGCTGGGGTTGTCACAATCGCGGCCAGCGCGGCGATCAGAAGAGCGAAAGTGCGAAGCATCGGCTCAGGCCACCGGTTGCTCGAACTGCTCGATTACCCATTCCTCGGACTCCGCGGCGGCGATCCACGCCTGCATCCACTCGTGCTCCCACACCGCCTGCATGTAGGCCTGCGCGAAGCCGGGAACGCCGATGCCATAGGTCAGGAAGCGGCTGACGACCGGCGCGTAGATCACGTCGGCCGCACCGAAAGTGCCGAACAGGAACGGTCCGCCCTTGCCGAAGCGGGCGCGCGCCTCAGCCCACAGGGTCAGGATGCGCACGATGTCGGTGCGCACGTCGGCGTTGAGCTCGATTCCTTCTACGCGCGCGCGGATGTTCATCGGACAGGTACGGCGCAGCGCCAGATAGCTGGAGTGCATTTCCGCCACCATCGAGCGCGCCATGGCGCGGGCATCGTCGGCCTTTGGCCAAAAGCGATCGCGGCCGACCTTGTCGGCGAGGTACTCGATGATCGCGAGGCTGTCCCACACCACCCCGTCGCCATCCCACAGGATCGGCACCTTGCCCTGGCTGGGTGCGAGGTCATCGGTGCTCTTCTTGATATGCTCCCAGTCGTCGCCGTAAAGCGGGACAGTGATCTCCTCGAAGTGCAGGCCCGATTGCTTGCAGGCGAGCCAGCCGCGCAGCGACCAGCTGGAATAGTTCTTGTTGCCGATGATGAGCTTCACGGGCTTTCGGGTCCTTCGGGGGGTTCAGCGAGCGACGGGCCTACTGCTTCGCAGCCGCACTGTCGAGCGTAGGACGGGAACAGGCGAACAGCCCGGCCGTTCCCGCACCATGCCACCGCATTGTTTCCTGGCCGTGTCCGCCGTGCTTACGCTGACACTCGCCGGCTGCGGCGACGGTCGCGACGACGCCACACGTCCGACCGGGAGCTCTGCCGCCGCGAGCGAGCCGCTGGAAGCTCCCTCACCCACGTTCAGCCCGGCGGACGATGCGCCAGCCACGCGCGCGACCCCGCCCACGCTCGATCCCAAGGCGCCACTGCCCGACCCTGCCCGCTCCGACATGCCGCCGCCGCCGGCATCTCCCGCTCCGCCACCAGCTCCGCCGGCCCTTGCCGCTGACGACAAGGGCGAGAAAGGCGCGCGAGCGGTGCTGCTCACGTGGGCGCGGGCGCTGGAGAACCGTCAGTTCGCCACAGCCTGGACGCAGTTCCGCTCTCCGCCCGCCGGCCGTGACGCCTTCGTTCGTTGGTGGCAGCGCTATGCGACGCTGACCGTCGCCGTGCCCAGCGGCGAGATGGATGCCGGCGCGGGCTCGCTCTACTACACGGCGCCAGCGACGATCACCGGCACCACGCGCCAGGGAAAGCCATTCCGGTTGGAAGGAGAGGTGGTGTTGCGCCGGGTCAACGACGTTGACGGCGCGACCGCCGACCAGTTGCGCTGGCACATCGCCCAGGCCGATCTCAAGAGCGTGCCGGTCCGTTGAGACTCAAAACAGCAGCGTGATCCAGTAGAACGCCGCGCCCACCGCGGCGCTGGCCGGGATGGTGATGAACCACGCGACGATTACGCGGCTCGCCACCGACCAGCGGACAGCGCTGGCGCGGCGGGCGGCACCGGTGCCCACGACCGACCCGGTGATCGCGTGCGTGGTGGAGACCGGGATGCCCATCGCGCTTGCCCCGAACACCA
>Ga0070667_100001358_pt1 | contig 21943 bp, 19 predicted proteins | sample KBSS33metaG_FD_64659 | JGI IMG/M metagenome (GOLD analysis project Ga0070667, IMG submission 64659) | Switchgrass rhizosphere microbial communities from Kellogg Biological Station, Michigan, USA - KBS S3-3 metaG | ecosystem: Host-associated > Plants > Roots > Rhizosphere > Soil ... | reverse complement strand
GCGCCGGTGTCGGTGACCCGGAAGGGCCCGCCAACCCCCTGGTTGCGGACATAGCCTCGATCCATGTCGGTGTAGCGGACGGCGAGACGCGCTCCGAGGGTGTCGGAGATCGGGCCTGAGACCGCGCCTTCGATGAACTTCTCGTTCGTGCGGAATTCGTATCCGGCCCGCCCAAGGGCCTGGAAGTCATGGGTGGGGCCGGCGGTCGTGAACGAGACCGCGCCGGCGGTCGCGTTCTTGCCGAAGAACAGCGCCTGCGGCCCCTTGAGGATTTCCACCTGCTCCATGTCGAACAGGCCCTCGTTCAGGACGCGACCCTGACCGTAGTAGACGCCGTCGACGTTGATCGAGACGGACTGCTCGATCCCGATGCTGGTGAAATTGGAGCCGATGCCGCGTACGCTGAGGTTCGCGCCGCTGCCAGAGCTGCCCCGCGCCACCACGAACTGCGGCACTGAGGCGGCCACCTGCTCGATGGTGCGGATGTTGCGGTTGGCGAGCTCCTCCTTCGCCATGGCGATGACCGCGACCGGAACGTCCTGCAGCGACTCGGCGCGCTTCCGCGCCGTCACGACGATCTCTTGAAGCCCGACCGGCTCCGACGCCGCGGTCGCCGCGGAGTCCTGCGCAAACGCGCTCGTCGCACCCATGGCGAGCAGCGACGCCAGGCCCGTCGTGGCGATCAACCGGGCGCGACGAGCACCACGGTCACGCCTGTTCGTCCTGAAAGTCATTCTTCCGTCCTCCCCATTCACCGAGCCCTGAAGGCCAGCGCTTCCGGCGGATCCTGGGACCCGTCCGGTCTGTTCGCCGCACGTTATCCAAACCGCCGCGCGATTCAACAAAAAATGATGCACCAGTCATATTACGGATCTTATAGCCACCGTGAATGAGGCAACTCACGCTTGGTGATCCCGCTCTTGGAAGCCGCCATCATGCCAAACGGCCGATTTTTATGTATTTGTAATATAAGTATATTTGTCGGTATCTTGTGAATCGAACGCCGTCCCCCGCCCCACTGTCCGGCGCCGAAGTCCGCCGCCCGAACACAAACGTCTTGCACAAAATATGATTGGTCCGTCATTCTTGTATCGTCATCGACAGGACGTCAGGAGGCGAAAAATTGTCCGACGCTGATCAAGGGGGAGCCTATGAGGAGCTCGACGGGCGCGTGGTGCGGATCACGCCCAACCGGCCCGCAACCGGCAACGCCCAGAACGTCGCCCGCACGAAGCCGAGCCTCGGCAAGCTCGTCATCGGCGACGGCCGCGCGGGTTAATATGATGGATGAGATCGCCGAGTTTCGCGCCGAGGTCAGGGCCTTCTGCGAAGCCGAAATGCCGGCCGATATTCGCTCGAAGGTCCTGCTAAACCAGCAGCTCTCCAAGAGCGACTACGTCCGCTGGCTGAACATCCTGCATGCGAAGGGCTGGCTCATCGGTCATTGGCCCACCGAACATGGCGGCCTCGGTTGGTCCGCCTTGCGCCGCTGGGTGCTCGAAAACGAGCTCTACCGGGCGGGCTCGCCTTGGATCGCCCCGTTCGGCGTCACCTACGTGGGCCCCGTCATCTACACGTTCGGAGATGCGCGACAGCAGGCGCGGTGGCTGGGCCCCACGGCCCGCCATGAGATCTGGTGGGCGCAAGGCTATTCGGAGCGGGGCGCCGGGTCGGATCTCGCCAGCCTGCAAACCCGCGCCGTGCGCAATGGCGACTCGTATGTCGTGACGGGCCACAAGATCTGGACGTCGATGGCGGGTTGGGCCGACATGATGTTCACCCTGGTGCGCACGGATCAGTCCGCGAAGCCGCAGAAGGGAATCTCCTTCCTGCTCATCGACCTTCGCAGCCCTGGGGTGACCATCCGGCCGATCAAGAGCATCGACGGCGCCGAAGAGCTCAATGAGGTTTTTCTGGACGACGTGCGCGTGCCCGCCGAGAACCTAGTCGGCGACGAGGGCGGCGGCTGGACTTACGCGAAGTTCCTGCTCGACAACGAGCGGCTGATTTCGGCCGAGGTCGGCAAGGCGCAGCGGCTGATGTCCCAGCTTCGGGGGTTCCTGCGGGCCGTGCATGACGGCGGCCTCCCCTTGGCGGCGCAACCGGGCTGGCGGCGACGCCTTGGTGAGCTGGAGATCCGCCTCCAGGCCCTGACCAGCCTCTGCCGAAAGATGTTCGCCGTCGTCTCGGCGGGCGACGACCCAGGGCCGTCGGCGTCGATGCTCAAGATCGTCAGCGCCGAGACCCTGCAGGCCATCTCGTCCGCCCATATCGACGCCCTTTCCGTGGGCGGCCTGGCGTTCGAGGTGGAGACGCTGGCGCCGGGCGCCGATGGAGCCTCGCGCGGACCAATCGGCGCGCCCGGCGCGGTCGCCGAATACCTCCACGGGCGTGTCTATTCCATCTGGGGAGGCTCGTCCGAGGTGCAGCGCAACATTCTCGCCAAATCCGTCTTGGGGCTTGGAGCCTGATGATCAGATTCGACGCCGATGAACGCCGGCTGTTCGAGGCCGCAATCGAGCGGTTCGCTGCGGACCAATACTCTCTTGCGCGTTGTCGTTCAGGCGACATGGAGTGCTCGCAGCCGGAGTGGCGGCGGTTCGCCGCCCAGGGCCTGCTGGCGATCGGCATTCCGCCTCCGCTCGGCGGGGTCGGCGGCGGCGCCTCCGAGCTGGCCGCCGTGATGCGCGAAATAGGGCGAAACCTCTTGTCGCCGCCATTCCTCGACAGCGTCGTCGTGGCCGTAACGGCCATTCATCGCTTCGCGAGCGAGGCTCAGGCAGGTTCTCGCCTGCCGATGATCGCGCAGGGCGACTTGCGCACCGGCTTCGCCCATCTCGAGGCCAGGTCCGGAAACGACCGCCACCATGTCGAAGCGCAGCTCGCGCAGGGGCGGATAAGCGGCGCCAAATCCTTCGTTCTCGACGCGACGACGGCGTCCGAGTTCATCGTGTCGGCCCGGGAAGAGCGGGGCGACCTCAGGCTCTGCTTTGTCGCGGCGGGTTCGGAGGGATTGTCCCTGCAGACCTATCGTCTGCCCGACGGCCGCCTGGCGGCGGCGATGACCCTGGAAAACGTCTCCGCCGACCCCATGCCGCGGGTCGCCGACCTCGACCGCGTGCTTGACCTTGCGGCCGTTTGCGTCGCCGCCGAAGCGGTCGGCGCCATCGAGGCGATAAACCAGGAGACCCTGGCCTACGCCAAGACCCGACGGCAGTTCGGCTCGCCGATCGGAAGCTTCCAGATCCTTCAGCATCGGCTCGTCGACATGCTCATCGCGGCCGAAGAGGCCTCGGCGATCGTCATCGACGCCCTGGAGGCCATCGATTCCGACGCGCCGGACGCGGCGTTCCTCGTCTCGGCCGCCAAGGCGCACGTCGACAAGGCGGGGCGGTTCGTGGCCGAGAGCGCGATCCAGGTGCACGGCGGAATGGGGATGACCGACGAATGCGCCGTCGGCCATCACCTCAAGCGACTGCTGACCATCGGGTCGCAATTTGGAACAGCCGATTGGCACATGGACCGGGTGGCTCGGCTTGCCGCATTGACAAGGGCGGCGGTCAGATGTCGAGACCGCCCTTTACGAAGCCAAGGTAATTCTCCACCAGCCGGTCAAGGAAGCCCGGATCCTTGAGATTTTCACTGGTGAGCTGCAGAAGCAGGGTCTCGCGGGCGCTCACGATCATGCGGGCGATGAGCCGCAGTTCCTCGTCGCCCGCATTCGCCAGGCGGCCGTGCTTGATCGTGCGACGGAACGAGCGAACGTACTTTTCGATGATGTCGTCGATGTAGGTCGCATACACCTTCGGCGTGAACAGATGCGCCTCGTAGGTGACGCGGTTCATGAACGGGTTCTCGACGATGTATCTGGTGTTGGCGGTGAAGCCCAACCGCTCGACTTCGACGGGGTTCATCTCGTGGCCCACGGCGGCGGCGATGCTGACGAGCATTTCGCCGCCCAAGGTCGGCAGTATTTGGTCGAACATCTCCTGCTGGGACTTGAAATACAGATAGAACGTGCCGTGGGCCACACGGGCCCTGCTCGTGACACGGGCGATCGAACAGCCGTTGAACCCATAGCGCCCGATGATCTTGGCCGCCGCCTCCAGCAGCTTGCGCCGGGTCGTCGCGCGGCGCTCGGCCCGGCGGATGGAGACAGCCAGGCGTCGCTCTGCACTGGACGCCCGCTCACGTCGAACAACCGATACGGGGCCTCCCACGCTCTCAATCCCTCCGAACCATGAGCATGACCCCCGCCATGCCGCGATGGACACGCCTGGTCAACGCCCGCTCCCCAAGTGAACGCTCGGCGGCGTTCTGTCAATCTGACCGATCGATCATAACCTTGTGGATTTACCAAGTTCATGCCACAAAATTATGACTGATAGATCATAAAAGTTCCGGCGTCGGCTCCATCGGTCGAAAGAGCGCCGGGCGATCGAAGAGCGACGAACGGCCGATACGCGCGCCCGTTCGCGGGAGGAAGTTCATGGCGATGCAGCTAACCGCGGATCGATCCCGACTGGGCGCGTCGAAATGGGTCGCGCTGGGCGTTCTCATGCTCGTCGGCCTCACGAACTATGTCGACCGCCTGAGCATCTCGATCCTCCAGGTGCCGATCCGATCGGACCTACGGCTGAGCGACACCCAGCTCGGCGCGATCACCGGATTGTCGTTCTCGCTCATCTATACATTCGCGGCGATCCCGCTGGCCCGCATCGCCGACCGCCTGTCGCCCAAGCGCGTAATCATAGCCTCGCTCGTCGTTTGGAACGCCATGACCATCCTGTGCGCATTCGCCACCGGGTTCGCCACCCTTGCGCTGTTCCGCATGGGCGTGGCGGTTGGCGAAGCGGGCTGCGGACCGGCGACCCAGTCGCTCCTCGCCCGCGCCTTCCCGGCCGACCAGCGGGGCCGGGCGATCGCGGTTTGGCAGATGGTGTTCCCGCTCGGCTCGTTGCTGGGGGTCGCAGCCGGCGGCCTGTTGAGTCAAGCGCTCGGCTGGCGTCAGGCGTTCATCGTGCTCGGCCTCTGCGGGCTGATGGTGACGCCGCTCGTGATGCTGTTCATCTCCGATCGTCTAGAGCCGCAACCGGTCCGCGAAGCAAAAGCGTCGGGCGTCGGCTTCGGCACGGCCCTGAGCAAGCTGCTGGCGTCGCGCAGCTTCGTCTTCTTGCTGATCGGCGGCTTCCTCGCGGCCATGCCGCTCAACGCCGCACTGAATTGGAACGCCCTGTTCTATGAGCGGGCGTTCGGCCTGAAGATGTCTGAGCTCACCCTCTACATCGCCGTGATCGCCGGCGGCGGGGGCGTGGTCGGAATGGTCGGCGGCGGTTTTCTCAGCGACTGGTTGGGCCGCCGGGATTCGCGATGGTACTGCTGGCTCCCCGCGGTCGCCCTGTTGTGCGCGCTTCCACTGATGGCGGGGCAATATCTGCTGGCGGCGAGTCCTGGCGCGTCGCTATGCCTGGGCGTGATCGTTTGCATCGCCCTGAACTGCTGGATGCCGCCGCAGGCGGCGATCGCTCAGTCGCTGGTGTCGCCCGACGCTCGCGCCCTGGCGGCCGCCTGCATTCTAGTGACCGCGGGCACCGGCGGCGCCCTGGGCCCCTTCCTCACCGGCTTCATCAGCGACCTGCTGACCGCGCGCCTGGGCGCTGACGCCCTTCGTTACGCGATCACGCTTGTCGCAAGCGCGGCGCTGCTCGCGAGCGCATGGTTCTTCGCGGCCGCGCGCCATCTAAAGGCCGACTTACAGGGGGCGAAGAATGCAGACTAGCCCAGCCGAATCGCGACCCTCCACCTCGCGGGCAGTTTTCGATTTCCCCCGAGACCCGACATTTCGACTGACATCGACCTGTCGCTATGCGCGTGACAGGTCACGCGCGTCGCGAACTGACAAGAATGACGGGCCCGCATCATTTTAATGGGCCGCCCTACTGGTGGGGGGCCTGGCGGCGGTCTTAGGTGTCGCGAGCTTTTGCTGCGGCGAAAGCCGCCAGGCGGCTTCGATGATCCGGTCCCGCCAATCGCAGTTGAGTGCGATGCTCGACGGCCATGACGGCGTCGAGGCTGGCGAGATCGAGGCAGAGATTAAGGGTTTCCTTCGTTCGGCGCAGGCCGAGGGGCGAGGCTTCCAGCAGGTCCGCGGCGAGCGCGGCGCCGGCTTCGCGCAGCCCCTCGGGCGGCACGACTTCGGAGCCCAGGCCCATCGCCGACGCGCGCGCCGCGTCGATCGCGCGGCCCGAATAAATCATCTCGGCCGCGGGCCCCGCGCCGACGATCCGAGGCAGCAGATAGCTGACGCCCAGTTCGCAGCCCGACGCGCCTAGCTTGATGAATGCGGTCTTGAACACCGCAGTTGTGGACAGGATCCGAAGGTCCGCGGCCAAGGCCAAGATCAAGCCGGCGCCGGCCGCGGGGCCGTTGACGAGCGCGATGATGGGCTGGGGGCAGGCTCGCATCCGCCTCACGAGGTCTTCCAGGCCCGGCGTCCCCCTGTCCTCGAAGGCGGACTGAAGAAGTCCGTCGCCTTCGAGAGATTCGAAAATGTCCATCCCGGCGCAGAAGCCCCGCCCTGCGCCCTGCAGGATCACGACCCGAGTTTGCGGCCGCTCGGGCAAGCCCTGAAAGTAAGCGTTCAGTTCGGACACCATCGTGCCGGTGATGGCGTTCAATCGATGCGGCCGGCTTAGAGTCAGCCAGTCGACGGCCCCGTCCCGTGCGAGCTGCAGACATGAGAACTCGGGCTCATCGTCAGTCATGGTTCGCGCCTTCCTGCGCCCGCACGTCAGCGTCACGCCTTTTCGTGGACGTCCTGGATGTGGTCATGCTGGAACACCTCGGCGCGGGTAACGAACTCTCGCGCGAGGTCGGCGATCTCGTCGTCGCTGTAGCCCAGCTCGCGCAGCACCTCGTCGGTGTCTTCGCCAAGCTCCGCAGCGGGCGGCGGGACGTCGTAGGGCTGATGGTCGACGATCGCGGGCTGACCGATGTAGGTGAACTCGCCCACGCCCGGGTGGTGCGCGCGCTTGACGATCTGCCGGGAGTTTATGTGCGGATCGGCGGCGACTTCGTTGAAGTCGCTGTGGGCGGGGCTAAGGGGCAGACGGTGCTCCAGGGCGAGCCGCACCCATTCGTCGCGGGTCTTGGTGTGCAGGATCGCCTGAACTTCGCGGCGCAGGTCTTCGCCGCTCACGCGCGAAACCAGGTCCGCGCGGTCGACCAGGCGGCAGAACGGCTCCCAGAACTTCCTTTCTTCCGGACAGAAGAGGACGAACCGCTTGTCCTTGGTCTCGTAGAATTGGTAGCGCGCGACGGTGTTCGCATGACCTGTCCCGCGCACCTGCGCGAACCGTTCGGCCTCGTTCACCTGGGTCGACGCGCCGATCCAGGCGCTGGCGATCACGGCATCAGAGGCGGAGACGTCGATGTAGCAGCCCTCCCCGGTCTTGGCCCTGTGGGCCAGGCCGGCGGCGATGTGAAAGGCCGCGTACACGGCTCCGGCCGCCGTGCCCTCGCCCCCGAACGTCATGCTGTAGGGCGCGCGGAGTTCGCTCTGTTTCGCGCGCACCAGCCCGTCGGGGCCCATCTCACGGGGGAAGCCGCCAGCAAGGGCGTCCATCATCTGGCCGTGCGCCGGCAGTTCGGCGAACAGGCCCTCGGCGCCAAAGCCCGTGTTCTGGCAATAGACGAGGTCCGGCTTGATCGCCTTCAACTGCTCGTAGCCAATCCCGATCTTGTCGTTCTTGGAGCCGACCGCGTTGGTGACGACGGCGTCGGCCGTCCTGACCAGGCGGTGCATGGCCTCGACGCCCTTCGACTTCCTCAGGTCCAGGGCGACGCAGCGCTTACCCTTGTTGACCTGCAGGTGCATGTTGATCGGGTGCGCAGGCTGCGCGCGCAGGTAGTCGCCCAGAAACGGGCTTTCCACCTTGATGACCTCGGCGCCCAGGTCACGCAGCATCATCGCTGTCGTCGCACCATTCAGCAGCATCGCCGACTCGACGATGCGGTAGCCGCTCAGCAGTCCCAACCACGCCTCCTTCTCACCTGCCGCCCAGGCGCCGAGCGAAACTTCCGGCTCCTCGGGGGTCGCGCTCATCAAATAGTACACTGAGTAAAAATGGAATGGGTCTCCTGAGCCGCTGGCCGAAATCGTGGCGATGCACGCCGTCCCGGGGCGCCGCCGCACGGGGGCGCGAACCCCTCGGAGCGATGATTTGACAACCTCGCCTGGCGTCTATTGAGTGCACCATTCTAATCGATCATTCTGCTCGCCTAGGGAGAAGTCCGTGCCCCTTGTGGATATCCGTCGCACCGCGCCGCTCATCGGCGGCAAGTGGGTCGCTGAGACCTCGCTCGGCAAGTCGCGGCATCTGAACCCCGCCACCAACGCGCCTCAGGCTGAGATTTCCGTCGCCGGAGCCCGGGAGGTCGATGCGGCGGCCGAGGCCGCCGTCAAAGGCCAGGCCGCGTGGCAGGCCGTCCCCGCGGACCGGCGTCGCGACATCCTCGGTAGGTGGGCGGATCTGATCGAGGCGAACGCCCCGGAATTCATCGGCCTGGCCGCTCTGGAAAGCGGCTTGCCGACCATGCTGGGCGGCGGGATCGCACTCGGCCTGCGCTGGTACCGCTACTATGCAAGCTCAGCCGACAAGATCACCGGCGAGGTGGTCGAGCCCACCGGCGCGGCGGGCCTGAACTACACCCTGCACGAGCCGTTTGGCGTGGTGGGCCTGATCATCCCCTGGAATTCGCCCATGGTGGCCAGCGCCATGAAGGTCGCTCCGGCCCTGGCCGCCGGCAATGCGGTCATCCTCAAGCCGCCGACGCTGACCCCCTTCGTCGCGCTGCGTCTGGCGGAGCTGGCCCTGGAAGCCGGTCTACCCGAGGGGACCTTCAACGTCGTGCCCGGCGACGCCGAGGCCGGCGATGCGTTGGTGGCCAACCGGCATGTGGCCAAGATCAGCTTCACCGGCGGCGGCCAGGTGGCCAAGATCGTCATGCGCAACTGCGCCGACCACCTGAAGCCCATGGCCCTCGAACTCGGCGGCAAGTCCGCCAACATCATCTTCGAGGACGCGGATCTGGACGCCGCCGCCCAGATGGCCGGGATCCAAGGCTGCGCGGTCCTCGCCGGACAAGGCTGCGTCCTGCCCACGCGGGCCTATGTTCACGACACCATCTACGACGCGTTTGTCGAGCGCGTGAAAGCGGTCGTGGAGAGCTTCGCCGTCGGCGACCCGCTCGATCCCAAGACTTTCGTCGGCCCGGTCATCACCCAGGCTGCGACCAGGCGCATCCTCGGGGTCATCGACAACGCCAAGGCCCAGAACATGGGCCGGGTGGTGACCGGGGGCCAGAAGCTCGGCGGCGCCTTGGAGGCCGGCAATTTCATCGCCCCCACCGTGTTCGCAGACGTGCCGCACGACAGCTCGCTGGCGCGCGAGGAGATTTTCGGCCCGGTCCTGACCATCAGCCGCTTCACGGACGAGGCCGAGGCGCTGCAGAAGGCCAACGATTCGGTCTACGGCCTCGGCGCCTATGTGCACACGCAGAACCTGGCCCGGGCCCACCGCATGGCGCGAGGCCTGAAGGCCGGGGCGGTGTCCGTGAACTCCGGCGTGCCGATGGCCCCGAACACGCCCTTCGGCGGCTACAAGCAGTCCGGTTTCGGCCGGGAGGGCGGCCGCGCCGGGCTAGAAGAATTCCTGCAGCTGAAGAATGTCTACATCCCGTTCTGAGCCGACGAGGCGACCCGTGACCCGTAAATGCCCATTCGATCCGGCTACGTTCAACGCCCATTTCGATCATCACCGACCTGAGTTCGGGACAAACCGCGAGGTGATCTTCGACGACCTGCGCGCGCGCTGCCCGGTGGCGCGCTCCGACGAGTGGGGCGGCTATGTGGTCCTGACGCGGTACGAGGACGTCGTGGCCGCGGCGCGTGACGACGCGACCTTCTCAAGCGAGCCGGGGATCACGCTCCCGGGCCTGCCGTCCACCGAACTGCTGCGCCTGCCAATCAGCATCGATCCGCCCCAGTCCTTCAAGTACCGCAACATCCTGATGCGGTACTTCCGGGCAAGCTGGCTCAAGGCGCTGGAGCCCTGGGTCGACGCCTTCGTCGCCGAGCTGATCGACAAGTTCATCGAGGAGGGCCGGGCCGACATACAGACGGACCTCAGCCACCCGCTGACCGCCGGCTTCATCATGCACGTGACCGGCCTGCCGCGGGAGCAGTGGTGGGAGTATTCGATTCCCGTGATCGCCGGCATCGGCCGCCAGATCGGCGACGAGACGCGGATGATCAGCCGCGCCGACACGTCGCGCATGCTTTCCGAAGAGATCGAGCGCCAACGCAAATCGCCACGCTACTCGGCCGACGAGAAGGTCCTGCCCTACCTGCTGCAGGTGGAGATCGACGGGCGCAAGCTGACGCACGAGGAAGTGCAGGCGATCATGGAGCTGCTGCTGGACGGCGGCTTCGACACCACGATGGCGCTGATCGGCAACAGCGTGCTGCATCTGCACCATCATCCGGACAAGCGGCAGGAACTGATCGACAATCCGGGTCTGATCGACGCGGCGGTGGAGGAGTACCTGCGTTGGGTCACGCCCCAGCAGGGCCTGTTCCGGACCGCCACCAGCGACACGGAGATCGGCGGCGCGCAGATCGGCAAGGGCGAGAAGGTCTTCCTGGCCTGGGCGGCGGCCAACCACGACCCCGAGGCGTTCCCAGACCCGCACGAGGTCAAGTTCGACCGCCCCAACAACCGCCACGTCGCCTTCGGGGTCGGCGCGCACCTGTGCCTCGGCTTGAATGTGGCCCGGGTGGAGATGCGTGCGTCGCTGAGACAGATCCTCCAGCGCATTGCGGACTACAGCGTGATCGAGACAGGAATCGTGCGGCCGCAGGGGCTCGGGATCGTGAACGGGCTCGAACACCTGCCAATCACGTTCACGCCTGGAATTCGAACGGGCGTCCGCGCCGACGACGCTATAGCCTCGGTGGAGCATGACGGGAGGTAGCGATGGAATTCGGGTGGTCAGAGGACGAGGCGGCGTTTCGCGACCGCCTGGTGGGATTTCTGGACAGGACGCTGCCGGACGACTGGTCTGAAATCGCCCGACACGGTCCGGGTTCGCATGCGCAAATGGACTACGCCCGCGAATTCTGTCCGAAGATGGCGAAGGCGGGTCTCCTCACCCGTCACTGGCCCAAGACATACGGCGGCGAGGACGGTACGCCCTGGGAGCACATCATCCTCAGCGAGGAGATGTGGAGCATCGGCGACCCTCGCAGTTCCGGCTACATGGGCACGAACTGGATCGCCCCGACGCTCATCGCGCATGGCACGCCCGAGCAGAAGGAATTCCACCTGGGCAAGATCGCGCGTGGCGAGGTGCTCTGGTGCCAGGGATTTTCCGAACCTTCGGCGGGCTCTGACCTCGCCTCGCTGCGGACTCGCGCCGAGCCGGTGGAGGGAGGCTACCTGATCAACGGCTCCAAGATCTGGACGAGCTACGCCCACTCCGCGGACTTTTGTTTCCTGCTCACGCGGACCGAGGGGGCCAAGCACGCCGGAATCACGATCTTCCTGCTGGACATGAAGACGCCGGGTATCGACGTGCGGCCGATCGGCTCGGTGGTCGGCGAGGGCGACATCCACGAGGTGTTCTTCACCAACGTCTTCGCGCCGGAATCCGCGCGGCTTGGCGAGGAAGGCAAGGGTTGGGCTGTGGTGCGCGCCGCGCTCCACTTCGAACGCGTCGGCGCGGCCCGCTACGAGGCGGCGCGGCGAACGGTGCTCAAGGCGGTGGCGGCGTTGCGTCGCCGCAGCGCGTTCTCCGATCCGATCGTACGATCGCGCGCGGCGACCGCGCTCGCCCTCGCCCGGGCGGCCCGCCTGCTGGCCTATGTGGTGATCGATGGACGAGCCAAGGGTCTTCAGGCTGGGGCGGAGACCAGCATCGCCCGTTACGCCATGTACGAGGCGGACAAGGCCGCCGGCGCGTTCGTGGCCGAATTCACGCCGGAGGCGCTGTTCGACGACGGCGACGGCCAACTGCAGTTCGAGTACGCCTCCGCCGCGACGGTCGGCATCGCCGCCGGCTCGGCCGAGGTCCAGCTCAACCTGATCGCCCGCGACGGGCTCCACCTGCCGAGCATGAAGTAAGACCATGGACATGCGACTGAACGCCGATCAGCGAGCGCTGGTCGAGGCCGCGGAGCAGATGACCGCCGACCTGAGAGAAGCGCCCCGGCAGGGCCTGTTCACCGCCTACTCCGTCGAGCTCCAGAGGCGGATCGCCAACGCGGAATTCGCCAGCATCCAATTGCAGGAGGGCTACGGCCCCCTCGAAGCCGCCCTCGTCGTCGAAACGCTCGGCCGCGTCCCCGCGCTGGCTGAAGCCTCCGCCAGCCTAGTCGTCGCGCCAGCCGTGCTAGGCGAAACCGTCGAGGGCCCGATTTCGCTCGTGGAGACTTGGCGCAGACCGGCTCGCTTCCTGTCGGTCGCCCGGCACGCATTTATCCAGGACGGTGACGCCGCCTATCTGATCGCCGTGGATCCAGACAAGGTGCAGACCGCTCCGGCGATCCTGGCCTATCCCTACGGCCGCTTCATCGAGGCGCCGGACTTCGCCGGCGCGCGCCGTCTGGATCAGGCGCAGACCCAGGCGCTCAAACAGTGGAGTCAGGTGGCGATGGCGCTGGACGCCGCCGCGGCGATGGCGTCCGCGGTGGAATTCACCGCCGAGTACGTCAAGCAAAGGCGCCAATTCAACCAGCCGATCGGGGCGTTCCAAGCGGTGCAGCATCGCATCGCCAAAGCGGCCGTTCACGCCGAGGGCGCGCGCTTCCTCGCGCTTGAGGCCGCCTGGAAAGGGGACGCGTTGACCGCGTCCTTGTCCGCGACTTACGTCCAGCGCTTTCTTGGGGAGGTTATCGAGGACCTGCACCAGTTCAACGGCGCGCTCGGCATCACGCTTGAACATCCTCTGCACTACTGGACTTACCGACTGGTCGGGTTGCAGAGCGAACTGGGCGGACTGTCGACCCAGTCGCGGACCGCAGCCGACTTGGTTTGGCCGGACGACTCGCAACCCATTCCAGCCAACGAACGTGCGACCGCATATTCAGCTTTGGGATGGTGAAAACATGTTCGGTTGATCAGGCCCTCAGCCGGTCGGCCGTAACGACGCGCGCCTAATACTTTGCGGACACTTTCTATATCGAGGCCAATGGCTGTCGGATAGGACTGGAGACATCGTGCGCGAGCAAATCGACCTGACGGGCCAAGTCGCAGTCATCACCGGAGCCGCCGGCGGCTTGGGCAAGGCCTACGCGCTGGCCCTCGCGGAGCGCGGCGCCGCAGTGGTCGTCAACGACCTCGGCGGGAATACGCGCGGGGAAGGACCTAGTCTCGACCTCGCCGCCGCGGTCGTCGATGAGATTCGCTCACGCGGCGGCAAGGCGGTCGCAAATTGCGACGACGTCGCCACGAAGGCGGGCGGCGAGGCGATCACCCGTGCCGCATTGGACGCCTTCGGGCGTGTGGACATCGTGATCAACAACGCCGGCAACCAGCGTAACGCCCTCTTCGAGGATTTGAGCGAGACGGACATAGACTCCGTGCTTGGCGTTCACCTGAAGGGCGCCTTCTTCGTCACTCAACCCGCCTATCGCCTGATGAAGCGGCAGGGCTACGGGCGGATCTTGTTCACCTCGTCGCAGTCCGGCGTCTTCGGCAATCCGTATCGCGCCAACTACGGCGCCGCCAAGATGGGCGTCATTGGCCTCATGCGGGTCCTCGTACAGGAGGCCCCCGTCGGAATTTGCGTGAATTGCATCATGCCCAACGCCTCTGGGAGCCGCATGGGCGCGCCTAGTGAAGATCGGGTGGACAAGGACTTCATCGACGCCATTCTCGCTCGAAGCCACAAGTTTCCCGGCGCCAACGCTCCCGAATATGCCGCTGTACTGGTCGCGTGGCTGGTCAGCCGCCAGTGCGACATCAGCGGCGAAGTGTTCTCAGTGCTCCGCGGACACTACGGCCGTGTCTTCACCGGGGTGGTGGACGGCTGGGCGTCGGCTCCGGGGCGCACGCCCTCCCCTGAGGAAATCGCCGCTCATCTCTCCGAAATTCGGGAGCCACGCCATTGGGATGAGCCGCGAAGCGGCCTTGGCGAGGGCGACATCGTCATCGCCCGACTCGAACGCCAATTCGGCATGGGCGCAAGCCAGCCGCGGTGACCGCGACGGGACGCTGCGTTCCGCCGCGAGGTCTTAGGCGGGCAGACCGCGGCTTCCAGCGCGCTCCCCGCCTATTCGGCATTGTGGTAGTCTCCGCTCCGGGCGGGGCGGCCTTCCATTCCTGAGAGTCGTCCGGCGGCCATTGGACCGCATCAGGAGGTTTCGCGCGTCATGCTGGCCGCGCGGCGCGCCAGCCGCAGGACGAACGCGGCGGCGCGCTCGCCGCTTTCGCGGCTTTGCTTGCCCGCCGCCGCCCGCGCCACCTGGCGCTCCATGATCACTGCGAGCTTGTACTGCGAAAGGATCATGTAATAGGCGAGATTACTGACGTCCCGGCCGGTCGCCTCGGCGTAGTAGTCGCGCAGCTCCTCTCGATACGCATAGGGCGTCGGGTCGAAATAGCCGGCCGGCGGCTCGGCGTCGTCGCGGCCGCGATAGCCGTAGAGCACCCACCCGAGGTCGAGCAGGGGATCGGCGACAGTCGCCAGCTCCCAGTCGATCATCGCCGCCAGCCTCGGCGGCGCGCCCCACTGGAACATGGCGTTGGCCAGGCTGTAGTCGCCATGGATCAAGCTGGCCGGCGACATTTCCGGCACGTTCGCCCTGAGCCAGTCGCCGGCGTAGGCCAGCCCCGGGATGTCGCGGCCCTCATAGCCTTCGGCGTCGCGATAGGATTCGAGCTGGGACTTCCAGCGATCGGCCTGCCGGGCGAGAAAGCCCTCCGGCTTGCCGAAATCCGACAGCCCCACCGTCTTATATTCCACCTTGGACAGCGCGATGATCCCGTCGATCAGCGCGAAGGGAAGCGTCCTCAGCGGCTCGCCGGGCTTGTCGTAAGGCGGCGGGTTCTGCGGAAGGCCGTGCCCGAGCCAGCCGTCGACCCAGGCCATCAGGTAAAAGGGCGCGCCCAGCACCTCGAGATCGGAGCAGGCCGCCTGCAGCCGAGGGTGCGGCACGTCGCTGTCCTTCAACGCGCCCAGCAGCCGCGCCTCGCGCTGGATGATCTTGAAGCTGTCCGGCCGCGGCGCGCGCGGCGGCCGACGCAGGACCATGGCCTCGCCGCCCCGCGTGACCTTGCAGACGAGATTGGCGCTGCCGCCGGCGAGCACCGAAAGGCGGAGCGGGCCGACGCCCAGGTGCGGCGCGGCCTTGTCGGCCCAGGCGCAGAAGGGCTCGGCCGGCACGAGGTCGGCCACGGCCGGATCCCCCGCCTGCTCATCCATGCCATCGCCCTCCTGGGGGGCCGCCATGAGCGGACCCACTTGCGCCGCTCATACCAGGTCGCCACCGGCGGCCAGGGCGGTGCTGCCGGTGCGCTTGAACGTGTCCAGCACGTTCTTGCCCACCTTCCAGCAATGCACCTCGTCCGGCCCGTCCACGAGCCGGTTGGCGCGCGCCGTCGCGTACCAATGGGCCAGCGGCGTATCGTGGGTGTAGCCCAGCGAGCCGTGGATCTGCAGGGCCGTGTCGATCACCTTGTGCAGCATGTGGGCGATGTAGTTCTTGGCCATGGAGTTCTCCTGGGTCAGGTCCAGGCCGTGCTCCATCTTGTAGGCGATGTGGAGCACCATCAGCCGGGTGACGTAGAGCTGGGTGGCGCACTCGGCGAGCTGGAACTGCACGGCCTGGCGCTCGGCCACAGGTTTGCCGAAGGTGACACGCTCCAACGCCCGCCTGGCGGCCATATCGAGCGCCGCCTGGGCCTTGGCGATCGACCACATGCCGTGCCGCAGCCGCCCATAACCCAGCCGGTGCTGGCCCATGGAGAAACCCTGGCCGCGTCCGCCCAAGAGGTTCCTCGCGGGCACGCGCAAGTTCTCGATCCGCACCTCGGCGTGGCCGCCGACGACCTCGTCCTTGTAGCGCTTGTGGTCGTGCTCACCCATCACTGGAATGTCGCGCAGGATGCGGTAGCCAGGATTGGGCAGCTCGACCAGGAAGGTGGAGAACTGCTTGTGGCGCGGCGCATCGGGATCGGTCTTCGCCATGACCAGCGCCAACTGCGAGATGCTGGCGCTGGACGCGAACCACTTCTCGCCGTTCAGCACCCACTCGTCGCCCTCAAGCACGGCCTTCGTCTGCATGCCGGTGGCGTCCGCGCCCGCGGCCCGCTCGGTCATGCTGAAACAGATGCGGATGTCGCCGTTCACCAGCGGCTTGAGGTACTTTTCCTTCTGCTCGTCGGAGCCATGCTCGATCAGGGTCACCATGGTGGCGTCCTGCGGACCCATGCAGTTCAGCGCCCAGGCGCCCAGGTAGGAGAAGGAGCGGCCGACCTCGATCTGGACGATCGCGTTCGCCAGGTGGCCCAGGCCCATGCCGCCCCAGTCCTTGGGCACGAAGGGACACCACAGGCCCTGGGCGCGCGCCTTGGCTTGCAGCTCCTTGACGATGTCGAAATAGGGTCGCGCGCCGATCTCCGCCTCGGCCGGCAGGACGTGATCGTCGATGAAGGCGGCGACCTTGCGACGAATTTCCTGAACGTCCGCGGGAATCTCAAAGTCGACCATGTAACCCTCCCTCTCGAGTTCTGCTGGCTTCAGCTCATTTGTCGGTGGGCGCCGCCATCGACGCGGAGGAGCACGCCGGTGATCCAGGCCGAGACGGCGCTCGCGAGCCAGAGGGCGGTTCCGATGAAGTCCTCCGCCTGTCCGCCACGGCCCATCGGACAACGTTTCGCCCGCTCGATCGCCCGGCCGATGCCCCGGCCGCCCCCGTGACCAGCGCCACCCGCCCGGTCAAATCGAAGAATTCGCTCATGGGGGCGCCTCGCCGTCGATGGGGCGAAAATATCCATACACTATGTCTAGTCAATAGACCTTACATATGGATCATACACGCTGCGGATTTGGCGGTGCGCTGCGCAACCGACGTTGCGCAGCACAACCTGCGCCGCCGCCTGCGGCCACCGGAGTTCCGTGGCGATGCGGCTTGAATTTGTGAACAGAAGCATGGCGCAACTGCGCGCGAAGAAGCGCTAGCGGCGCGGGAGTCGCCTTGGCCAGTTCGCCAGTCGGCCTGAGCAAGCACAAGCGCCTTCCGAGCGGGACGGCGCCGCCTCTCAGGCGCTCAGAAATTCAGCGCCGAAACGATCAACCGCCGGACGGCGAATAGCGATGGATGAAGTCCAGGAACTTCTCCGCCACGACGCGGTGCACCAGCGTTCGATCCACGTCCCACCCAGGGAAGGCCATGTGGAACGAGGCTTGAGAGAGTTGGAACATGAGAAGATGCGCCTCAATCCGGCGCCGAGCCGTCTCGGGCGAGGCGTCCGCTTCATCGAAACGGAAGGCCGGGATACGCTCTCCCAAGAGGCGGAACAGGTCTTCGCGGTACCGATCGAAAATCGCGATGAATTCGGGATCCAAGCCCATCGCGAGATTAAACAGGAGCACCGAGGAGCGCCGCACTTCAAACGACCGCGAGTGTCGGCGGATCCAATTCGTGACGGCGTCCACATCCAGCGCGCCACCCTCTCCGAGCTGGCGAAATAACTGATTTTGCCGACCAAGATCTTCGCGAAGAACTTCCATGAGAACGGCGTTCTTGCTGTCAAAGTGAATGTAAAAGGTCGCTCGCCCGACTCTGGCCCGCACAGCTATGTCGTCGACAGTCGCAATGACAAAGTTTTTCTCTGCGAACACCTCCCGCGCCGCCTGGGTCAACCTGGAACGCGTAAGCTGGCGCTGCTCTTCACGCAGGCTCAGCGGCGCCCCAATCTCGCCTTTCCGCGATGGTCCGTCGGTCAGATCGCGCTTTCCGCGTTTAGCCGTTTGCCGGGTCACACTACTGTATCCGTTGTTTCAACTGGCGCCCGCGTCGAGCCGATAGCGTCCGCGTAGGCGTTGGTCCCCGCGGATGCCATTCGCCACAAATTACATAACTGCTCTTTCGTCCAAAATCTATACTTGGCGTCTTGATTATGTAGTCAGTGTTTCGGTGTCGACCGACTGTCGGACGGCGCCACGAAAAATCGCCGCGCCTAACCCCGTTCGCCCGCCAAGTGCGTAGGTCGTCATGTAAGGCCACGGAGGAGCATATGACGACGGTGGAGAGAACGAGGACGTCCCTGCGACGTCGGTCGGTTCTGGCGATGGTGGTCTCGGCGATCGGATTGGCCGGCGCGGCGCAGGCCCAGGCCGCCGCCAATCTCGTAGATCTGACGGTGGTGGATCGTGACACAGGCCAGCCCCTGCAAGTCTGGCGACACGACGGGCGCTTGTTCATCGCCGGAGAGCCGGGCGCGCGCTACAGCCTGCGTGTCACCAACCACACCGATGGCCGTGTGCTGGTGGTCATGTCGGTCGACGGCGTCAACATCCTCACCGGCGAGACCGCGGACTATGGCCAAAGGGGCTACGTGTTCGGACCGCACCAGTCTTACGACGTGAGTGGATGGCGAAAGTCCGACACCGAAGTCGCCGCGTTCACCTTTGCTTCCCTTTCGCGGTCCTACGCCGCGCGCACGGGTCGCCCCGGCGACGTCGGCGTCATCGGACTCGCCGCCTTCAAGGAGCGGGTCATCGTCCAGCAGTCCGTCGCCCCGGCGCCCAGGGCCAGGGCGCATTCGCGGAACGACTCTGAGGCGGACATTCCAGAACGGGTCGTCACCGGTCGGCGCGCCGCGTCTTCGCCCGCCGCCGCGCCGCCGCCTACACGATTGGCGCCTTCCGCCCGTTTGGCGGCGCCCGAGCGGTCGCTCGCCCCGGGCGAACCCTCCGACGTTGCCGTCACCGCGCAGCGGCGAGAGGAGAAGCTGGGAACGGCGCATGGCGCGCGCGAATGGTCGGTGGCCACAACTGTGCCCTTCGAGCGGGCGACGCGCTATCCGCAGCTCATCCGCCGGATCGAGTACGACACCTACGAGCGGCTGGCCGCGATAGGCGTGGTGCGGCCGCCGTGGGAACCGGGTCACCGGCCCCGCCCCTTCCCCGGATCGGGGGCGGGATATGTGCCCGACCCGCCGGACTGGCCTTAGGCTTTGCGCGCCCGGCCGTGCGACGGGTAGGCTTTGCCTTGATGGAGCCGGACGCCGCGGACGACGCTGATCTGTTGCACGCCCACAGCGCCGGCGATCCGCACGCCTTCGCGCGGCTTTATGACCGGTATGATCGCCCGTGCTTCCAGGTCATCCGCAGACTCCTCGGCGTCGCGCACAGCGACGCCGCCGAAGACCTTCACCAGGAGACCTGGATCGCGGTTTCGAAGAACGCGGCCGCCTTCGACCCGACCAGGTCCAGCTTTCCCACCTGGCTCTTCACCATCGCGCGCCATAAGACCTGGGACCACTTTCGTCGGCAGAGGGTCGCCATTTTGGCGTCGGTCCAGGACGATGCGGCGATGATGGTCTCCGATCCGGGCCAGACACCTCTGGAGCATGTGCAATCGCGCGAACTGGCCGAGGAGATCATCGCCGCGGTCGAGGCGTTGCCCCTTGAGCAGCGCTGCGTCTTTGTCATGTTCGTCCAGGCGGGGCTCTCGCTGGAGGAAATCGCCCAAGTCACGGGCGTCGCCGTGGAAACGGCCAAGAGCAGGTTGCGCTACGCCCGCGCCAAGTTGAGACAGTCGCTCGCTGGTGAAAGATCGGCCCATGCCTGATCACGACGCCGCCCCCGATCCGATGGACAAGGCCTATGCCCAGGCCGACGCGGTTCTGAGCGACGACAGCGCACGCGCCGAGCGGCGCGCGAGGGTGCTCGCCGCGGTCGCGCGCGAGCCGGCGACGCCGCCCGCCGGGACCTTGCTCCCAATCCGGCGCCCCGCCTGGCGTCGCGGGGGCTGGCTCGTCGCGGCCAGCGTGGCCGGCGTGAGCCTGTATCTCACCATCCAGCTCTATCCGTCCGCACCATTCCGACCACATCCCGCGCCAACGGCGCCGGCGGTCATGCCGCCACCGGCCGCCGGGGCGGTTGCGGAGACCCGGAAACCCGCTTCCCCGACCGTCGCCGTCGCTCAGCGGAGCGCGACGCGATCGTCTGAGGACTTCCCTGCGGCCGCGCCGTCGCCTGCACCACCGCCGCCAGCGCTGCCCCCTCCAACGGCCGAGACGCTTCCGGCGGCGCCGTCGGCGCCGTCGCAGATCGTCACGACGGGCCAGCGGCGTCGCGAGGCCGCGCCAAATTCGCAGGCGGGCCCTCAGGAAACCCACGGCGATCGTCTGCCTGAGGCCATGGTGTCGGCGCGTGGAGACCTTGAACCGACGCCGAATTCAGATCTTGTCGTTCCGAGGGCTTCCGCCCCCTCAGCCGCGCCGAAATCTTCCGCCGGCTCGCCGAGCCAGGTCGTGAGACTGCACGCCGCCGCCGCCGCCGGCCGGACCGGCGAATTGGCGGCGCTGCTTGCTGAAGGCGTCCCCGTCGACGCCACAGACGCCGACGGGGAGACCGCGCTGATGAAGAGCATCCAAGCCGACCACCCCGCCGCCGCCGCGCTCCTGCGCCGCCGGGGCGCGAACCTTGACCGCAAGAACCAATCGGGCGACTCGGCGCGAGACATGGCTTCCGCGATGGGCGACCCTGAACTCAATCAAGCCCTTGGCCTGGACCCGTGAGCATTCTGGCCGCCGCGCCCCGCCGCAACGGTCGAGCGGACTTTCAGCGCCTGGCCCCCAGGGCCGCGTGAACCGGACGAAACTGAACACGTTCGGAGATCGACCAAAGCAACGGAGAAGGACAATGGCCGGCAAGATGACCAACTGCCTGTGGTTCGACCATGGCGAGGCGCGCAAGGCGGCGGAATTCTACGCCAGCGTCTTCCCGGACAGCCATGTCGGCGCGGCGATGGCGGCGCCCGGCGACTTCCCCGACGGCACGCAAGGCGATGAGCTGACGGTGGAGTTCACCGTGCTCGGCGCGCCGTTCATGGGGCTCAACGGCGGTCCCGCATTCAAGCCGAACGAGTCGGTCTCGTTCGTGGTCGAGACTCAGGACCAGGCCGAGACCGACCGGTACTGGAACGCCCTCGTCGGGAATGGCGGCCAGGAGAGCGAGTGCGGCTGGTGCAAGGACCGCTGGGGCTTCTCCTGGCAGATCACGCCGCGTCAGTTGACCGAGGGGGTCACCGATCCGGACAAGGCGGTCGCCAAGCGCGTGTTCGACGCGATGATGACGATGCGGAAGATCGACGTGGCGAAGATCGAGGCCGCGCGGCGGGGCGAGGGTTGATCGAGGAGCTGTAGAGCGGCGCGATCAAAGTCCCTTGGCGCAACGGGTGGCGCTCAGCGCTCCTGCGCCGGGGTGAGTGAGATGTCGACCATGATCTCCGCCGAGATGCCCTCCAGGGCCGCCTGAACTCCGCCCGCCTGCAGTCCCGGCGGGAGCCTCAGGCGCGCTTCCATATGGAACATCGGCGAGCCGGAATGAGGCTCGGCGCTGATCGACGTGTCGAAGGTCTCGATATTGACGTCGAGGCCGCTCAAGATCGCGGTCACCTGACGTACGATCCCCGGCCGGTCCTGGCCGACCAGGCTGAAATGAAGGGCTTCGCCGACCGCGCCAGGGCCTTCGACGGCGGGGGCGATCCGGACCTCGAGGCCCTGGGAGTCCACCGCGCGCACGGCCGAGCGCAGGCCAGCGACCCCGTCGGGCTCGAGCTCGACCAGCACCGACCCGACGTAAAGCCCGCCGAGCCGGCTGAGATGGCTTTCGAGCCAGTTGCCGCCGGCCGAAAGGACCGCGCCCGCCA
>Ga0070667_100001357_pt1 | contig 21948 bp, 18 predicted proteins | sample KBSS33metaG_FD_64659 | JGI IMG/M metagenome (GOLD analysis project Ga0070667, IMG submission 64659) | Switchgrass rhizosphere microbial communities from Kellogg Biological Station, Michigan, USA - KBS S3-3 metaG | ecosystem: Host-associated > Plants > Roots > Rhizosphere > Soil ... | reverse complement strand
GGTGGACGCGGACCTGGCCAAGGAAAGCGCCCGCCTGCAGGCCCTGCAGACCAAGCAGCAGCTCGGCATCCAGGCGCTCTCGATCGCCAACCAGTCGTCTTCCAGCCTGCTCAGCCTGTTCAGATAGCGTTTCGGCCGCCGGACCCACGCGTGCGTGGGTCCGGCATGCTGCGACCGGACGCCCAGGTTTCCCCCTCAGAGGACCAAAGGCGCCGGAACGATCGAGCGTTGATTCAGGTTTCCTGAAGTAACAACGCCGTGCGTCAACGACATAACAACGATATTCTGCTTCAAGCGTGTGGGCATTGGCGGGCGTCACACTGACGCCGTGGCGCAAATACGGTTTAGGCATGGAATCCGGACTAGCCGCCTTGCGCGTGTTGGTCGTCGACGACAACGCGCAGATGAGATCCATCGTCGGAACGGTTCTGGCGGCCGCCGGGATCCGACAGTTGCACTACGCCACGGGCGGCCGGCAGGGGCTGAAGGCCGTGGCCGCGTTCAAGCCCGACGTCTGCTACGTGGATTGCGAGATGTCCGACGTGAACGGCCTGGACTTCATCTCCGCGGTCCGGGCCCTCGACACGGCGGCTCGCCAGCTTCCGATCATCATGTTGACGGGGCATTCCGACCTGACCCACTTGAACGCCGCGCGCGATCGAGGGGTGACGGAATTCCTTACAAAACCGGTGACCGCCAGGACGATCCTGACCCGCCTCCAGGCCGTGATCGATCAGCCTCGACCGTTCATCGACACGCCCGCCTACGTCGGACCCGATCGGCGCAGGCGCCGTCTCGCCGGCGGCGACGCGCCCAAGCGGCGGCGAACCGATTCCACGGATGCGTTCGAGCTATAAGACCCTCCCCGGGCCGACGCGCCTCTGAACGGATCACCCGGAGTTCGCGTGGCTTCCGGACGGCCCGGCGGATCATGCAAATGACAACTTGACGGATCGGTCCAACGTGCCGTTGACTAAGCGGTCTAGACGAGTTGGGCTCATTTGGGCGGCGGGACGCGAAGCCGCACCAGGGGAGGTCGACGCGCAAGGAGCGGCGTCCGCGCGGCGTCGAACAATACCGGCGGCCGCATGATCGTCCGCTAGCGTGGACGGCGAGAACGATCTCCTGACGCAGTCTGGGAACGCGTGGGGGACAGGTGGGGGGCGAGACATGGAACGGATTTTCGGCTCGCGACAGCTTCGTGCACGGGGCGCGCGCGCGGCCTTGGCCGGGGTGGCCCTCGCGCTCGCCGCGAGCGTCGCCGAAGCGCAACAGGTGGAGGAAGTCGTCGTCACGGCCCGCAAGCGCGAGGAAGCGCTGCAGGATGTTCCCTTGGCGGTCACGGCATTTTCCGGGGAAGCCCTGGCGGCGTCTCTCGTCACCGAGACCCGTGATCTCGAAAGACTGACGCCCAGCCTGACGATGACGCGCGACATCGGCGCCTCGAACTCGATCCACGTAACCCTGCGCGGCCAGACGCAGAGGGAAGGGCTGATCAACGCCGACCCGGCCGTCGGCATATATGTGGACGGGGTCTATGCGGCGCGCTCGCCGGGCAGTCTGTTCAACCTCACCGACATCCAGCGGGTAGAAGTGCTCAAGGGCCCGCAGGGCACGCTGTTCGGCCGCAACACCACTGGGGGGGCGGTGAACGTCATCTCCCAACCGCCGAAGCTCGGCGTGGTGGAGGGCCAGGCGCAGGCGGTCATCGGCAACTACAACCGCACCAACGTGAGCCTGGTGGGCAACGTGCCGCTGGGCGAGACCTTGGCGTTCCGGGGCGTGGCGGAGCGCCTGAAGCACCAGGGCTTCGACAAGGATGTCTTCAACGGCGCGAGGTTTACGGGCGAGAACAAATACACCCTCCGCGCCGCGCTCCTGTGGCGGCCGGACGATGAGTCCGAAGTGGTGCTGCGCGCGGATTGGCTGCGAGCGCGAGAACCGGTGTTCGCCCCCAAGATGATCGCGGTCGGTCCCGCCGCCACGGCGTCCAACATCGTCACCCAGCTCACCGGCGGCACGGACCGGCTGACCAACTACCTGGCCCTGCCGCCCCATACGGTCGCCGCCGGGATGTACAACAACCGGTGTCCGACCGGCGTCACCTGCGTCTTCCCGATGCAGGACCCGCTCGACGCCCTTCCGGGCCGCACCGATCCCGACGGCTTCTCGAACCTCGACATCTGGGGCGCCTCGATGACGGCGACGCATGATTTCGACTGGGCGACGGCCAAGTTCATCCTCGCCGAGCGCTACGTCTTCTCGTGGACCGCCCTCGACCAGGACAGCACGCCCTATCCCCTGCTGCTCGGCAACGGACGCGGGCGCCAGCGCCAATGGAGCGCCGAGCTGCAGTTCACCGGCCAGCACGACGTCGCCGGCCGCAGCCTGGAATGGCTGACGGGGTTCTACTGGTTCCGCGAGCGCGGGCTGAACTACAACGACACCTACACGAACGACCCGGTCAATTCGTTCAATCCCACTCAGTTGCGCGCCTTCGGCGTCAACCGCAGCTATGCGGTATTCGCTCAGGGCACCTATGCGCTCACCGATCGACTGAATCTCACGCTTGGCGCGCGCCACACCTGGGACCGCAAGGAGCTCGAGCTATTCCCGCAGGCCGGCGGCATTTCGCAGCCGGGCAACCTCGCCGGCGCGGTGCGTTGCGACGTGCCCGTCGGGGTCCGGGACGACCCGGCCGTGTGCCTCGCGACGTTCGAGCGGACCTTCAAGTCCCCGTCGTGGAACGTGACCTTGGACTACAAGCTGATCGAGGGGGGCGGCTCCAAGGTGATGGCCTATGCGACGGTGGCTTCCGGCTTCCGCAGCGGCGGCGTCAACGCCCGCTCGGCCGCGCCGGTCCGGGACGCCAACTTCTACGACCCCGAGAAGGTGATCAGCTACGAGATCGGGCTGAAGGGTGATTGGCTCGATCGCCGGCTGCGCACCAACTTCGCCCTCTACTACCAGGACTACAAGGACATCCAGCAGGCGCAGATCATCGTCGTCGGGTCGGCCACCGCCACCGTGATCTTCAACGCGCAGAAGGCGCACATCACCGGCGCGGAGGCGGAGATCATCGCAGCGCCGATCGACAACCTCGACATCGCCCTTGCGGCGAGCACGACGCGGCCCGTCTACGACGAGTTCCTGGCGAACCCATCCCCGGGCGTGTTCACCGACCGCTCCGGCGAGAAGTTCGTCCGCGTGCCGCGCTATCAGGCGTCGGTCAGCGCCAACTACCGCATCCCGGTCAGCTACGGGCAATGGCGGCTGAATGCGAACTACGGCTGGCGCTCGAAGGAGTTCTTCTCCGTGGCCGGCGACGCCGAGCAGACCCAGAAGGCGGTAGGCCTGGTGAACGCCCGTCTCGGTGTTCTGCTCAAGCGCTGGGACCTGGAGATCTCGCTGTGGGGCAAGAACCTCGGAAATAAGAACGTCATCGGCAATACGGTCGACCTGCGTTCGTCGCTCGGCTTCGCCTCGGCCGTCTACGACGAGCCGAGGACATGGGGCGCTGATCTGGTCTGGCGGTTTGGCGGGTGAAGCGACGCCGAGGGAGGGACGAGACATGGGCCATCTGAGGTTTGGCGAGACCGCAAGCGACAAATACCCGCTCCTGGAGCAGCCGGCCGGCCAGCCGACCTACGGCGAAAACCACGCGTTCCGGGTCTTCGACGAAGGCGAACGTTTCACGTTCAGTGCGCGGCTTTGAGCGGAACAGCGATGTCGCCCGCAGGGCCCGTGGCGGCCTACCGTTGGTACGTGCTCGTCCTGCTCATGGTCACCTATGCGGTCCACGGCATGGACCGCACCATCATGTACGTCCTGCTGGAGCCCATCCGGCGCGAGTTCCACCTCAACGACAGCGCCATGGGCCTGCTCACGGGCCTGGGCTACGCGGTTCCATTCGCCATCGCCGGCTTGCCGCTGGGCGCCCTGATCGACACGACGAACCGCAAGCGCCTGCTGGCCTCGCTGGTGGTGGTCTGGAGCGCCTTCACCGCTCTGGGCGGGCTCGCGCGCAACTTTCCCAACCTACTCGTCACGCGGATGGCCGTGGGCGCTGCGGAGTCCGGCTCGCCGCCGGCGGCGCTCTCTCTGATCTCCGACTTTTTCCCGGCGCGGATACGCGCCACCGCGGTGAGCATCTTCTATATCGGCGCGCCGATCGGCGGCATGGCCGGCGCCTACTTCGGGGGCTTGATCACCGCCTCGCACGGCTGGCGGACGGCCCTGTTCGCCGCGGCCTTGCCCGGACTGCTCATCGCCGTGTTGATTGTCGCGACCATCCGTGAACCCCGTCGCGGCGGGCAGGAGGCGCAGCGCGACGCCGGCGCCAAGGTGTCGTTCGGCGCCGCCCTGAAGCTAGCGCGCGACCCGGGTCTGGCCTGCGTTCTCGCCGCGCTGGTGATCGGCGCTCTGTCGTCGGTCGGCGTCGGCACGTGGACGCCGGCGCTGCTCATGCGCGTCTATCACGTCCCGGTCCAGGAAGCCGGCGGCGTCGTGGCGCTGTTCAGCCTCGTGGGGGCGGGCGGCACGGCGCTGGGGGGCATCCTGTCGGATCTCTACGCCAAGGGTCGGACCGAACGGCTCCTGCTGCTGGCGGGCGTGACCAATCTCCTCGCCGTGCCGCCGTTCCTGCTGGCGGTGCTGGCGCCCGACCTCGCCGGCTTCATGCCGGCCTTCCTGGTGTGGAGCGTGGTGCACGTGGTCTACTGGGGTCCGGGTTTCAGCCTCGCCCTGGGCCTCGCGCCGTCGCAGGCCCGCGGCCGTGTGATGGCGTTGACCTTCGTGCTTTCGAACATCCTCGGCGCCGGCATGGGGCCTCAGGTCGTCGGGCTGCTGAGCGACGCGTTCACGCTCGCGGGCGATAGCCAGGGCCTGCGCCACGCCATCGCCTGCCTCAGCCTCGCCGTGGCCGCGGCGGGCGGACTCTTCCTCTTGTCCATGCGTTGGGTGAAGCCCGGGGTCACCGAGCCCGTCGGTCAGGTGGATCTGGCCCCGGCGAAAAGGTCCGTTTCCTGAATGTCGGCCCGAGGGTCGATTTGAACCGTTGTTGACGTGGCTGGACGCCACCAAAAGAGGTGAAGCATGGCCTTATTGGAACTGCATGGCGGTTTGGACCCATCTCGGGAATTCCCGCCGCATGAGCCGCCGGCGGACGCACCCGGGTATCGGGAGAAGTACTGGGCCTGCGGATACGATGGCGTCGCTGGCGTTGGCTTCTCCATCTGGCTGGAGACGACGGCCGCCGACTATTCCGTCTGGCACGAGTCGCTGCATCTCGTCCTGCCGGACGGGCGGATATTGCTGAGCTGCACCGAAACGCCGCGCTTCACGCCCGACGGGCCGGGCGGCCAGCGCGGCGCCGGAATCTGCGAGGTCCCCTTCGAGCGTTGGATCTACCGCGTGCGGAGCGCCATGGAAGCTTTCACCGCGACTCAGTTGACGCTCCGGACCGACGAGCGCGCGCTCCACCAGCCCGGTGAGGCGACCACCGATGTGGAGCTGGACTTGACGCTGGTGAGCACGGCTCCGGCGTGGAACCTCTCGGTCGCCAGCACGACCAAGGCCGGCGAGGCGGCGTTCGCCACCCAATACCGCCAGTTGTTCCGCGCCAGCGGCGAAGCGCGCGTGCAGGGAAGTCCGAGCGTGCGCTTCGACGCCACCGGATTTCGTGCGCACAGCAGCGGGCCCTATCACGGCTCCAGCTTCGGTGGACACGCGATGATCTCGGTTCAGTTTCCGAGCGGCCGCGGCGCGGGTTTCCTGCGCCATGTCCGTCCCGATGGTTCCGCCACCGTCAGCCAGGCCTTCGTCGTCGAGGCTGGAGCGGTCGTCTCCGCGCAGGTCGTCGACGCGCCGAAGCGGCTTCCGCGCATTTCGCCCGGCGGCGAGCATTTTACGGTGCGCCTGCGCACGGACGCGCAGGAGTACGTGATCGAGGTGGACGTGGTCGTGAACGTGAGTTCGGTGCGCCCCAACTACTTCGTCGACACCGCCCGTACAGATCAGGACCTGGCGATCGTGAGCCGCCAGGCCGACGGCCTGGCCAACGCGATCTCCTACGGGCGCTTCTCCATGGACGGCGAGGTTGGCTTCGGCGTGATCGAACGCTCGTCACGCCTCAGCCTGCTGGAAAGCTGACGGAAGCGATCTCGTCGAGGTTGGGAGCGAGGTGGTTCAACCATGACCCAAGTAGCGCCGTTCACGATCCATTTTCCCGAGGCCGCCCTCGAAGATTTGCGCGCGCGGCTGGACCGTGTGCGATGGCCCGGAGACTTCGCCAATGAAGACTGGCGCTACGGGGTTCCGGAGTCGTACCTCCAGGAGTTCGTGGAGTACTGGCGCACCACCTACGATTGGCGTGTCCACGAAGCTGAGATGAACAGCTTCTCGAACTACAAGGTCGACTTCGAGGGGGTCCCTGTCCATTTCGTGCACGAGCGCGGCGTCGGCCCCAAGCCGATGCCGCTGATCATCAGCCACGGGTTCATTCCGAACTACTGGGACTACAGGGACGTGATCCGGCCGCTCGCCGATCCCGGGTCCTACGGCGGCGATCCGGCGGACGCCTTCGACGTCGTGGTTCCCTCGCTGCCCGGCCATGGGTTCTCCTCGCCGCTGCGCAAGCCGGGCGTCAGCCCGAACGTCACGGTCGATCTCTGGCACCGGCTGATGCGCGAGGTCCTGGGCTACGAGTCCTACGCGGCCCAGGGCTGCGACTGGGGCGCGCGCATCACCGCCGCGCTCGGCCACAAGTATGAGGACCATGTCATCGGCGTGCACATGAACATGCCGGTGCTGCTGGGCCGGGACCTTGGCGACATCGGGCCGGAGGCGTTCGCGCCGGAGGAGGCCGGATGGTACGAAAGCACCAAGGAACGCATCAAGCGCGGCGGCCAGGTGCATCTGGCGGTCAACCGCAACGAGCCGCAGAGCCTGGCCTACGCGCTCAACGACTCGCCCGTGGGGCTTGCGGCCTGGATCCTTCAGCGGCGGTACAACAACGGCGACACCCGCGGGAACGTCGAGCGGCGGCTGTCCAAGGACCGGCTGATCACCGGGATCATGGTCTACTGGCTGACCGGCACGTTCGGCGCCGCCATGCGCTACTACTGGGAAGACGCGCGCGATCCCTGGCGACCCGTGCGGCCACAGACGCCCGCCCTGAGGGTCCCCACCGGCATCGGCGTCTATCCCGCCGAGGCCGTGCATATCCCGCGCGCCGTCGCGGAGCAGGAGACCAACCTCGTCCACTGGGCCCTGTTGCCGGAAGGCGGGCACTTCGCCGCCGCCGAGGAGCCCGAGATCTTCGTCGAGGACCTGCGCAACTGCTTTCGAAAGCTGCGATAAACGTTCGCGACGGGCCGGATGTCCTAGCCTTGTGCGAGCGGCCTGTGGACGGCCCCGGCCACCTCCCAGACGGCAGATAGGACGCGAACCTGTCTTCCACCTGTCATCGGCCGGCGATGCCGGCGAATACCGCGTAGGTTGGAATTGAGGCTTGACAGCTAGGGCCTCTCGGCTGACGTTCATAATATCGATGGAGCGACTATAGGTAATCGTTAAGCAGCCGGCGTTCTGAACCCAAAAGACGGAGGAATCCGATGCGTGCGTTTGCAGTCCTCTATGGCGTTCTCGCATACGGCATTTTCCTCGTAAGCTTCCTCTACGCCATCGGTTTCGTCGGCGGCCTCGTGGTTCCGAAAACCATCGACTCCGGAATGACCGCCGATGTCGTGCCGTCGGTGGTCATCAACCTGCTGCTGCTCAGCCTGTTCGCGGTCCAACACAGCGTCATGGCCCGGCCCGCCTTCAAGCGCTGGTGGGCGCAGTTCGTGCCGCCTCCGGTGGAGCGGTCGACCTTCGTGTTGTTGGCCAGTCTGGCGCTCCTGCTGCTGTACTGGCAGTGGCGGCCTCTTCCGCATCCGATCTGGACCGTGACGGGGGTGTGGGCCCAGGTGCTGTGGGCGGTGTTCTGGCTGGGGTGGGGCCTGGTGTTGCTGAGCACCTTCCTGATCAACCACTTCGACCTGTTCGGGCTGAAGCAGGTTTGGGATTACCGAGCTCGGCGCGAGCGGCCGCCGATGGAGTTCAAGACCCCCTGGTTCTACAAGGCCGTGCGCCACCCGATCTACCTTGGCTTCATCCTGGCGTTCTGGGCGACGCCGACCATGACGGCGGGGCATTTGCTGTTCGCCCTGGTGACGACCGCGTACATCTTGGTCGGCATCCAGCTCGAGGAACGCGACCTCATCGCGTCGTTCGGCGAGACGTACACCCTCTACCGGCGGCGCGTGTCCATGCTGATCCCACTGCCGCCGCGCCGGGGCGGCAATCCGTGAGCCCTCAGCGACGGCCAGGTTCCTGATCCTCGATCAGGCTGACAGAGCTGGCCTGTCCCTGTCTTCCAGGATCAGCTCGGCGGCCCGCCATCCGACCATCTGCGCAGGGCCGTTGGTGTTTCCGGACGGCAGGCTTGGCATGACGGAACAATCCGCCACCCGCAGCCCGCCCACGCCCCGGACGCGCAAGCGTTCGTCGACGACGCCGACGCCCTCCGGTCCCATGCGGCAGGTCCCGACGGCGTGATTGCAGTTACGGGCTCGCAGGAGGGCGAGCGAAAGGATCTCGTCGTCGCTGCGCGCGTCGCGCCACGGCGCGGCCTCCTCGCCGCCCACGCTGGCGAGCGCCTGCTGGCTGACGAGGCGGCGGATGTATTTCACCAGGGCGACGATGCTTTGCCGATCGTGCTCGGTGCTCAGGGAATTGGGCTGCAGGCGGGGATGGGCGGCGGCGTCCGGCGACGCCAGCGTCACCGTTCCCTCGCTTGTGCCGTGAAGGACGTAAGCCATCACCTGGAAGCCGGGCGAGCGTTCCACGTCGCCCATGAAGCGTCCCGGGCGCGTGGGCTGAAGGCTAAGGGAGAGAAGTGCGAGCTGTGCGTCGGGCCGCATCGACTCGGCATGCAAGCGAACGAATGCGCCCACCTCTCCGGCGGTCGCAAGGACACCGTCGCGGAACAGGAGATATCGCATGATGCTTCTGGCGAGCCCAAGCCCGCGCAGCTCCGGGTTGAGGCCGCGGGCGCCCGTCATGTGATGGGGCATCGCCACCCCGATATGATCCAGCATGTGGGCGCCGACATGCGAATTGGCATGCCGCACCTCGATTCCCATGGAACGGAGCATGGGTCCGTCGCCGATGCCGGAAAGCTGGAGGAGCTTTGGCGACAGAAGCGCGCCGGCTGATACCACGACCTCGCCACGCGCCTGATATCTGACTTTGCCCGACGGTCCGCGGCCCCTCACGCCTATTGCGCGGCCATCCCGGAAGACGACCTGGTCGACTTCGGTCTCCGTCGCCACCTTCAAGTTCGGGCGGCGCTTGAGGTAGGCGCGCGCGGCGCTGAATCTGCGGCCGCCGTAGGTGTTGCTGGCGCAATAGCCGATCCCCTCCAGGGACGGCGTATTGAGATCCTCCGCCCGCGGAAGCCCCATCTGCACGCCTGCGGCGATGAGATGTTCGGAGAGGTCGCTGCGCGCCTTTCCCGCGGTGACGTGCATCGGGCCGCCCGCGCCGCGCGTCTCGCTGGCGCCGAGGCTGTGGTCCTCCATCGCCTTGAAGCAGGGCAGGACCTCGGACCACCCCCAGCCCGGATTGCCGGCCGCCACCCAGGACTCGTAGTCCTGAGGATGGCCTCGGGAATAGATCATGCCGTTGATCGAGGACGAGCCGCCCAGCATCTTGCCTCGCGGCCACATCTCCGGACCGAAGTTTCGGTGCGGCTGCGGCTCGGTCATGAAGTTCCAGGCATAGCGAGGGTTGCGGGTCAGGTAGGGAAACCCCCTCGGAATATGGATCAGGGGGTGATCGTCCCGAGGCCCCGCCTCGATCAGCAGCACCCGGACGTCCGGCCGTGTGGAGAGGCGCCCGGCGATCGCGCAACCGGCCGAACCCGCGCCAACGACGACATAGTCGTACGCGGTGGGGTCAAGTCGTTCTGTGTCACTCACGATCTGCAGCTCCGAATTCGGCCCCGATTGAAGCGCACGCCGTCAATCGCGCCGTAGTCGAAATTGCTCCGTTCCGTGGCGTCCCGCCAGAACGAACCTGGCCGCTTCGATCATCATCCCGAAGTGGACCAACTTGCGAGAAGAGCGTGTAGTAGCCGAACGGAATGTCACTCGATCGGGCGCCTCCGCCGGCGATGCCGTTGCAGCCCGAAAGGGTCGCCTCGACATGGAGGACTGAGCGAGCCGATGCCCCGCTACCAGAGTTCGCAACACCACTTCGTCGAGGCTGTCCGTTGGCGTCCCGAACAAGACGCCGAGCGGGTCAACGACCACATCCTGCTCTCGCGCGGAACCACCAGCAGCTACCTGGTGATCACCGATGCGGGCGACGTCGTCATCAACACCGGCTTCGCCTACCAGGGCGACCGCCACCGCGAACGGTTTGAGAAACTGCTTGGGCGGGAGCTGAAGGTCCGCAAGATCCTCCTCACCCAATGCCACCCGGACCTCGTCGGCGGCTGGGCCGCGTTCGCAGACGAGGGCTCGGAGACCATCGTCCAGCGGAATTTCGCGGCGAACCGCGGCGACCGGGTGATGCTGTTCAAGTTCTTCGAGCCGCGCCGCAAGGCGATCCTGCACGGCATCATGCCCGATCCGGATCATGCCAAGGTGATGCGGTTTCCAAAGGACCTGGAGGCGCAGACCGTCTTCAACGACTTCCACGCCTTCGAACTGGGCGGCCGCCGCTTCGAGATCTATTCCGTACCGGCCGGTGAGACGACCTGTTCGGTGATCGTCTGGATGCCGGACGACGGGGCCCTGTTCACGGGCAACATGATGGGCGCGCTCTACGGCGCCCTGCCGCACCTCTACACCCTGCGGGGCGATCGCGGCCGCAGCACCCCGCAGTTCATCCGCGACGTGGAGCGGATCATTTCGCTCAAGCCGCGCCTGCTGCTCACCGGCCATGACGACCCGGTCGTGGGCGAAGACCGCATCCTGGCGGACATGACCAAGCTGCGCGACGCCGTGCGCCACATCTTCGATGAGACCATCAACGGCATGAACGCGGGCGTCGACCTCTTCACGCTCATGCGGGAGATCAGGCTGCCGCCCCACCTGGAAATGGCGCCCGGCCGTGGGCCGGTTTCCTGGTACGTGCGCGCGGTCTGGGAGGAACATACCGGATGGTTCCGTCACGAGCGCACCACGGAGCTCTATCCGACGCCCGCGGCCGACATTTGGCCAAGGCTGGCCGAGATGGCCGGCGGACCGGAAGCGCTGGCCGCCGAGGCGCGCCGGCATCTGACGGATCGCGAGCCCGTGAAGGCCCTGCACTTCATCGAGATCGCCTTGGCCGCGGCCCCGCAGCACCGCGGCGCGCGGGAAGCGGAACTGGACGCTCTCGAACAGCTTATCGATCTGACGGAAGGCAAGACCTACGACGAACTGGGCTGGCTTGAGACGAAGGTTCGGGAGGCCAAGGAGGTTCTTGGACGAGGTGTTTCATGACTGACTCTCTTACGCACGTGCCGTTCAAGGTGAGGCGGCCGGACAGTTCTCCTGAAATCCCTGCGCATGTTCCGCCCGCTCTCGTGCGGGAACTCGACTACCTGGATCCGAATACGCGGATCGACCCGTTCAGCACGACCGAACACATATACGAAGAGCTGCCGCCGGTATTCTTCACGCCCCAACAATATCCCCCGAGCCACAGGGGCGCCTGGGTCGTGACGCGGTATGAGGACATCCGCGAGGTCTACCAGAACAACGAGCTCTACTCGAACGAGGGAGCCGCTTCGTTCCAGGCGCTGGTCGGCGAGACCTTCCGGATGATTCCCCTGGCGGTCGATCCGCCGGAGCACGGCATGTACCGGGTTCTGCTCAATCCCTGGTTCTCGCCGAAGGCCGTCGGCGAGCTGGAGCCGAAGATCCGGGCGACCGTCAACGGGCTGATCGACAGCTTCGTCGACAAGGGCGGATGCGACGTGGCCTACGACTTCGGCCGCATCTATCCGGTGCGGGTGTTCCTCGACCTGATGGGGCTTCCCCTCGAAAAGTTCGAGGATTTCCTGGAGTGGGAGTACGCGCTGCTTCATTGCCGTACGGACCTCGAGCGAATGAGGTGGGGGGCGCGGGGAGCGCTCGCCTATCTGCGCAGCTTCATCGAGGCGGTTCGCGCCCGGCCCGACGACAGGCTGGGCAGCGCCATCGTCCATGGCCAGGTCGACGGGCGGCCGCTGACCGAGGACGAGATCATCGGGACCATGTTCTTCCTGTGGGTCGGCGGGCTCGACACCGTCGCGGCCACCACGTCGCTGATGTTCCGCAGGCTGGCGCTGGAGCCTCGGCTGCAGCAGCAGCTTCGCGACAAGCCCGAGCTGATTCCCGAGGCGATCGAAGAATTCATGCGGGTCCAGCCGCTCGTGAACTCCACCCGCGTGGTGAAGGCGGACCACGAGATCAAGGGCGTGAAGATCAGGAAGGACGACCGGATCGTGGCGTACAACGCCGCCGGGAACTTCGATCCGCTGGAGTTCGACAATCCCCGGGAGGTGCGCCTGGACCGTACGCCCAACCGTCACTTCACCCTGGCCGGCGGATCTCACCGTTGCCTGGGCTCCCACCTGGCCCGGCGCGAGCTGCGTATCGCGCTGGGTGAGTTCCTGCGGCGGGTGCCGCCTTTCCGTCTTGCGGCAGGGGCCGAGATGACCGTGACCCCCGGGCTGGTCGCCGCGCCGCGGCTTCCGGTGGTGTGGGATCTGCCGGCCTGATCGACGGGGCGGCGAGCGCTCCATCCCGCCCGCAAAAAGGAGTGGCCCGGCGCGAATGCGCCGGGCGCGGTGGTGACGACACCCTCCCTGTCGAAGCGGCTAGAACCGGAACCGCACGCCCGCGGTGTAGTAGCGGCCCATCACGTCGTAGATCGAGATCAACGACGGATAGGAGAGCCCTTCCACCAGGCTGCCCGGGAACAAGGGAGGCGTTTGGTTGAACAGGTTCGTGACGCTCACGAAGGCGGTGATTGTGCCGCCCCTCAACTTGAAATCGTAGCTCCCCGTGAAGTCCGTGTAGTACTGCGCGGGCAGCTTATCGATCACGATGACCATCGGCCCGGGCTTCAGCTTGCCGACCATGCGGGTCTGCAGGAAGACGGTGGCCGGACCCTGGGTGTAGGTGGCGCTGAGGCTGCCCTGCAACTTGGGCACGGGGCTGTCGAGCGGCGTGGGCGTGTTGTTGGCCGGCGGGGTGCCGGTCAGGCCGAGCACGCTGCGGATGGGATCATTGGCGAAGCCCTGCACCTTGAACGTGGTGATGCGGTTGGCCAGCAGGTGCCAGGTGAGGTCGCCATCGAGCCAGCCGACATCGAGCGGCATCCGGTAGGTGGCCTCGAAGTCCAGACCCTTGGTCCTGAGCAGCGCCGCGTTGATGTTGCCCGCGAACACCGAGATTGCGGTGTTGAGCTGGCTGCGGTCGCTGAACGGGAATGGCCGGACGATCGAGGCGCAGGTGGGGCCGGTCCCGCCGGAATCCTCGCACAACTGAATCACCTGCTGCGGCGTGAGCGTATTGATCACGTCGGTCATCTTGATGTCGTAGTAGTCGATCGAGGCCGTGAACCCGCTTAGGAAGCGGGGCTGGAAGACCACGCCGTAGGTCAGGGTGTTGGCGATCTCCGGCTTCAGGTCGGCGTTGCCGCCGCCTAGCACGAAGGTGCCGGTGTTCGACTGGGTGCCGGTGTGGGGATCGACGAACACCCCACGAATATTGGTGCGGCCGCTGTAGAGGTCGAACAGGGTGGGGGCCCGGATGTCGCGCGACCGGGTGAGGCGGAAGCGGACGTCTTCCACCGGCTCCCACGTGCCGCCGGCCTTCCAGGTGTAGACCGTGCCGCTGGTCGAATAGTCGGTGTAGCGGACGGCCCCGCTGAAGGTGGCTGCCTTGGCGAACGGCAGATCCTTGGCCAGGGGCACCTCGATTTCGACGTTCGCCTCCTTGACGGTGACCTCGCCGAAGGAGGCCGAGACGTTGCCCGACAGGAACTTGCCGGAGCTCGGGTTGCACACCCGGATGCCCGTGCAGTTCTCCAGGATGTTCGGGTCGGAGTTGGAGGTTTGCGAGAGCTTGACCTTGCGGTACTCGCCGCCGAACGCCACGCCGACGGGACCGGCCCACAGCGAGAACGGGGAGCCGGTGATATTGAGCATCCAGTCGGAGATGGTGTTCACGATCTTGAACCGCGACGTGCTCCTGATGTAGGCCCAGGCCGCGTCGGTGTTCACGTTGATCCCGACCCAGTTGTAGGGCACGCAGCCTTGGGCGACCGGGCTGGTGGGGGCGGTGAGAGTGATCCGGCACACGGGCTGGCCGGTCGCGGGATTGATGACCGAGTCGCCCGCGGCGGCGATCTTCACCGCCTCCAGTTCGTTGGCCACCGCATTGTCCCACTCGGACTTGCCGTGGATGAACGCCGCGTCGAACCGCCAGCCTTCGAACAGCTCGCCCGAGGCGCCGACCTTGTAGTTGAGCGTGTCGATCGCCTCGGATTGGTGCTCCGTCCCGATCGGCGGCAAGCCTTCGACAGGGATCCGACGCGTGTAGCAGGCGATCACCGGGGCCCCGAAACCACACTGGGCCGTGGCCGCCGGGTTCGGGTTGGCCGGATTGGCGCCCGCCGCGAGCGCGGCGGCCAGCGCGTCCTTGGCTTGTTGCGGCAGGAAGGCGTTGTCCGCCTGGATGCCGAACCGCACGCTCGCGAAATTGGTGAAGTAGTCATTGCGGACACGCGTGGCCGCCACCTCGCCGAACAGGTTCACCTTTTCCGTCACATCGAAGGACAGGCGCGCGAAGCCCTGGTCGATGTACGGGTTGGAGATCATGTGGGCTTGCGCCGGGAAGGAGGACTTGTCGCCGCCGATCTGCGAGTTGCCCGCGGCTCGTATGCCCGGGTCATAGGCGCGAATCTGGTTCGTGTTGCTGAAGGTCAGGTTGGTGAAGCCCGGCAGGCCGGTCTGGATGAAGCCGTTCGGGGCGGCGTTGTTCGAACCCACATTGAACAGGATCCGCAACGGCGCTGCGGCTGTCCCCGCCGTGCCGAGGGTCGTGCCCGGCCCGAGGAACGGGTGGAGATCGACATACTTGCGGGAGATCTTCTCGACCCCCGCCGCCCCAGACTTGGTGTAGTTGAGCAGCAGGTGCAGACGGTTGTCCATGAAGCCGTGGCCGATCGCGACGCCGTACTTCCAGGTGCTGCCGTCGCCGTAGGTCGACACGCCGCCCTGGGCGACGCCCTTGATGCCGGTGAAATCCTTGTCGAGGATGAAGTTCACCACGCCCGTCACCGCGTCCGAGCCGTAGACGGCCGACACGCCCGAGGTCACCACGTCGACGCGCTGCACCAGCAGCTCCGGAACGATGGTGATGTCCACCTGGCCCGTGCCGGTGCTGGCCGGCAGCCGGTGGCCGTCCTGCAGGACCAGGTTCCGGTTGGAGCCCAGGTTGCGCATGTTCAAGTAGGCGCCGGCCTTGGACGCGGAGTTCCGCGCCGACTGGTCGAGCGAGCTGCGGGTGGAATTCGAGTTCATGAACGCCGGCAGTTGGACGACCGCCTGCGTGAAGCTGCTGGGGTTGGATTGCTGGAGCACCTCGGCGCCGATCACGGTGACGGGCGTCGGCCGCTCGTAGCCGCTCTGCTGAATGCGTGAACCGGTGACCACCACCTCTTCCACGTTGGCGGAACCGGACGGCGCGGTTTGGGCCATGACCGGTCCGGTCAGAGCCAGTGCGCTGCTGGTCGCAAGAAAGAAAATCGTACTTCTGGACATGACACCCTCCCAGATTTGCTTTTTCTTTTGTGTGTGACCGAGGCCTCCGTCCTGGTTTCCCGAACTTTCCGCAATCAATCCACCGGCGGTGACGCCTGTCCGAAGCAAGTCACCGCCCCGATGAATCCCTACACGTTCAACATGAACCCTTATTTCGGGTTTGTGAATAGTTATGTTGTCTTATGAATAGTTATAAGAGTGTGGGGGTCAAACTATGGGGGGGTGATCTTCTTGGCGCACTCCGCAACCCGGGAGCAGCCGGTGGGAAGCTCCCGATCCATCGGCCGGTCAGGGTGGCCGCTCCCCTCGCTCGGAGGGCGGAGTCACTCAAAAGCGCAGGACTCGCCAACCGCAAACCAATGTGAATGCTGAAGTCTCACAGCGCCATTGCGGCGGCATAAAATGACAACAATGTCCGCTTTTATGGTCTGATCCCGCTCGCTCCCCGGGGAAGCGCCCGATAGCGGAACGAGAGACAGGGCTGAAGCCCCTGCAAATGGGAGGCGACTTGGACAGCGCAAACCAGGAGGGGGCGGGCCGTCCCGGCGGTCCGTGGACACCGGGGCGTCGGAACGGAGTCCTCGCCATTCTCTGCCTGGCGGCGATCCTGAACTACATAGACCGACAGATCATCACGATCCTGATTCAACCCATCAAGGAGACCTTCGGCGCCTCCGACACTGCGATGGGGCTGTTGGCGGGGCTGATTTTCGCCGGCTGTTACTCGGTCATGTCGATCCCGTTGGCTTGGTTGTCGGATCGCTTCGACCGCCGGAAAGTGCTTGCGGCCTGCGTCGTCATGTGGAGCGTGCTTACGAGCATGGGCGGGCTGGCGCAGGCCTTCTGGCAGTTGGCGGCCACGCGGGTCGGCGTCGCCGCGGCCGAGAGCGGCGCGGTGCCGGCCAGCCACGCGATAATTGCGGACCTCTATCCCCTCAAGAGCCGGGGGCGAGCGATCGGCGTGCTGTCCAGCGCCCAATCGGCGGGCATCGGGCTGGGCGTGTTGCTAGGCGGGGTTCTGTCGCAGGCTTTCGACTGGCGCGTCAGCTTCTTCATCGTCGGGCTTCCCGGCGCGCTGTTGGCCATTGTGCTGTTCCTCCTGCCGGATATCCCGCGCGGGATGGCCGATGGGCGCGTGCACGCTGCGGCTCCATCAAGGTTCGGCGCCACGGTGCGCACGCTTTGGAGCATGCCGACCTACCGCTGTCTGGTGCTGACGATCGGACTCGCCTCCTTGCCTGGCTACGGCACGCTGGCATGGGGGCCCACGTTTCTCATCCGAGTGCACCACATGCAGCCCGCGATCGTCGGCGCCTCGTTCGGACTTGCAGTGGCGGTGTCGCTGATCTGCGGGAACATGCTGGGCGGCTACCTCGCCGACCTGGCGGGGCGGCGTGACCTGCGCGGCTATCTCTGGATCGCCGGCGCAGGGCCCTTGATCGCAACGCCCCTGCTGCTGGGATTCAATATCGCCCCGACGCCGCAACTGGCGATCCCTTGCCTGTTCTTCGGAATGCTGACGCTGACGCTGCACATTCCAACCTGCTACACGCTGGGCCAGACGCTGGCTCCGCCTCAGATGCGGGCGAGCGCATCGGTCTTCATGGGGTTGGCCTCAGTGTTCGTGGGGGCCGGCGTGGCGCCTCTCATCATCGGCGCCCTGAACGACATGTTCGCGCATTACTTCAATGACGAAGCCGTGCGGTATTCACTGGCCATCGCCAGCACGTGCGCCGCACTTACGGCCATCCCCGCTTTCCTCGCCACGCGATGGGTTCGAAAGGATCACGCCGCCATCTCGGCGCGCGACGATCTGATGTGACCACCCAATGGACTCCACCCGGCGCTTGCCGAGCGCGGAGAGACGTCCTCACGTCAGCGGCTCAAGCGACCCTGCGCGCGGGCTTCCGCAGGTCGCGTTCCCGTCGCGCGCAGGAACGCGGAGGAGAAGCTGGAGGTGCCGGCAAATCCCAGGTCCGCGGCGATCTGCTTGATCGGCGTATTCCCCTCCGCGAGCATCTGTTGGGCTCGCGCCAGGCCGGCGGCCTTGATGCGATCTTTGAGCGTTTGCCCCGTGTCGTGCCGGAACGCGCGCGCAAGATGCCGCCTGGATATCCGGCACAGGTCGGCGAGCTCCGCCACGCTGGGCAACGGCTGATCGCTGCGGATGCGTTCTTCAATCATTCTCATCCGCCAGGGGGCCAGGCTCGAGGGGACGGAATGCCGTGACTTCACCTCACGAAGATGACGGATGAGATCGATCGAGACCGTGACAAGCAACGCCTCGATGAATATCGGCGAGGCGAGGTCGGGCGTCAGCTTCTCATGTAGAAGACGCCGCAGACCATGCCAGACGTTGGCGCTCTTGACGTCCAGGCACTCCAGGAGGGCGATATCACTCAGATCTTCCAGGGAATTTTCAAAATATCCGGAATCGATGAAGCAGGAGAGCGATTTCTGCTTCCCCGCTCCGCAGGATCCATTCAGCGTCATTCCCGGGGGTATGAACAGAATCGACCCGATCGGCTCGGTCCGGCTCGGCGGCCAGCGTTCCACATAACGCCCGCGCGCGGGCGTCGGCCGTGGATTCAAGCACATATCCAGAAATGCCTGCTCCCGGCAGACCCGCTCGCCTGTCCACGGTTGAGGCCATACATGGCTCTGAAGTTCGACTTCGGAACGAAACGCCTGTCCTGCTGGGACCAGCATGTGATCCTCCCTTTCGGCGTCCGCACCTTGTTGTTCGGCGACTGGACGCGCACGGAACAGACTAGCACATCTTCCATTTCATCGGGCGGGACGTTCATCGTTGCGTGAGGGCGCAAAACAACGACGACGTCCCGTCGTGAGGTCTGAAGGTCCTCGCGCCTGGCCGCCCCGGGGGGTAGTTGGAAGTCACGCGCGACCACCAATGCGCGCCCGGACGATGAGCAAATCTGCCGTCGCTCTTCCGAGCGGTCCTGCGCCAACGGCGTCGCGTTCGAGAATGCTGGAGGCGTCCCGATGCAAGGTTTGCTGCATGGCTTTTTCCAGCTTGGCTACGTGACCACCGACCTGGACGCTGCGCTGGCGGTCTACCGGGAGCGGTTCGCCGCGCCCCGGTTCTGGGTGTTCGACAACGCCGCCGCGCGGCCGGACGACCCACATCCCAATCGGGTGGCTCTCGCCTGGATCGGCGAAACGATGGTGGAACTGATCCAACCGATCCGCGAGCCCAGCCCGCTCTATGCGAGCGCGCTGCCCGCCAAGGGCGTTCGGCTGCATCACCTGGGCTATCTGGTGCGGGACGAAGCGCGGTGGAACGAGGTGATGGCCGGTCTGCAGCGCGAGGCCATGCGTATCGACCGCCACGGCAAGGTGGGCGAGGCGCTGGAATACGTCTACGCCGACGCCCAGGCTCAATTGGGTCACTACCTGGAGTACGTCTGGGTCAAGACCGGCCAGCCGGATTTCTTCAGCGGCGTGCCGCGAAACTGAAGGCCGGGGGGCCTCTGGACGTCCAGCGCCAGGTTCGCCGCTTCAACGGCCTTTGAATCGCGGGGGTCGGCGCTCGCGCCAAGCGGCCATTCCCTCGGCCAGGTCTTCGGATCGAGAGACCTCCTCGCGCATGGCCTTCGCCGCCTCGGCGTTGAAAATTCCCCGCGCCGCGTCCTGGATGATGCGCTTCGCGGCCCGGACCGGCAGGGGGCCCTTGGCGCAGATCGCATCTGAGAACCTCGCCGCATCCGCGGAAAGCTGTCCGGCTTCGGAAATCTGATCGACGCCGCCCAGGGGGCGCAGCTCTTCCGCCGTGATCGTCTGGCCCAGGATGAACAGTCGTCTGGCCGCCGAGGCTCCCAGCACGCTGACGGCGCGGGCGACGCCCGCCGGAGAGTAGAGCGCGCCACGACTGGGGGCGGCCACGCTGAAGGTCGTTGCGGGGACGGCGATCCTGAAGCAGCCGGCGAGTACGGCGTCGATCGCGCCGCCGTAGAGCGGTCCGTTCAGGACGAACAGGGTCGGCGCCGGCAACGCCTCGATCAGGTCCGGAAGACGTTCGAACAAGGCGAGCGCCTCGCTCACGTGCTTTGGCCGCGTCCGTCCCGCGCCAAGCGCTTTCAGATTGATGCCGGAACAGAAACTGGGACCGCCCGCGCGAAAGACCACCAAACGGACCTCCGGTCGCTGCGCCGCCGCCTCCAGCAAGTCCCTGAGCCGGAACATGTCGTCCGGCTCGAGCCGGTTATGCACCGCCGGCCGAGAAAGCTGAATTTCCAGGCGATCGGCTCCCGAGATCAGGCGTGGCGGGCCTTCCTCGATCGGGAGGTCGTGACTTGGCGAGTTGAGGCTCATTGGACCGGTCTGCGATCGGCGCATGCTGAAGCCAGCATTAGCAGCTTGGAACCCGCGCCGGAAATCAGCTGCGCAACCTCATGCTCCCTTCAGCCGCCACGTCTCGAATTCTTCAGTTTGTCCGATTTTGCTCGGCCGCGGGCCTCGATTCCGCGCGAGATAAACCCGACACTGGCGGTCGCGCACGGTTGGAATCCCTCAGCGGTCCGACAGATCATCGACGTCGTAGCGCGTGGCGGGAAGGTAGGCGCATGAGCGAAGACGCGGTCCTTATCGAGCGCCGTGACGGCGTACTGATCGCCAGGTTGAATCGTCCCGAGCGTCGGAACGCGGTCAACAGGGCGCTTTGCGAGCAACTGGTCGCCGCGGTGGAGGAGGTCGACAGCTCTCCTCAATTGCGGGTCGGCGTCCTGGCGTCGTCGACCCCTGGAACGTTCTGCGCCGGCGCCGACCTCCAGGCGATGGCCAAGGGTGAACTGGTCAACGCCGATGGCGGCCCGCTCACCACCTTCTCCCAGATCGGCCACTCGAAGCCCTGGATCGCCGCCTGCACCGGCGCGGTGCTGGGCGGTGGACTGGAGCATGCTCTGGCCTGCGAGATGATCGTCGCCGGCGAGCGCGCCACATTCGGCGTTCCCGAGGTGAAGCGCGGGTTGCTGGCGGCCGGCGGCGGCGTTTTCCGGCTGCGGCGCGCCATTCCTCGCGCCGTCGCCATGGAAATGGTGCTGACCGGCGGCGCCATCAGCGCTCAGCGCGCGTACGAACTCGGCCTGGTGAACCGTGTTGCGCCGGACGACCAGGTTGTCGGCGTGGCGCTGCAGATCGCCGAGCTGGTCGCCGCCGCCGCTCCGGGCGCCGTGCGCGAGAGCCTCGCCATTCTCAATTCGGCCCCGGATCTGCCCGAGCAAGAGCTCTGGGCCCTGACCAGGGCGGGACAGGGCCGCCTGAAGGAACATGCCGACTTCAAGGAAGGCGTCGCGGCCTTTCTGGAGAAGCGCAAGCCTATCTGGACCGGCTGACGCGCACAGGGCGGCGACATGCCGTTCTTTCGAATGGAGAGTTGGCGTTGAGCGTCTACGGCATGGTGATGTGGAAGGTCTGCTGCCAGAGCATCGAGCGCTCCGTCGCCTTCTATGAGGTCCTTGGGTTCAAACCGGCGAACGCCCCGAAGGTCGGCGCCGAATGGGTCGGCCCGCTATATGGAATTCCGGGCGGCGTCCCACGCGTCCAGATGATGACGCGACCTGACGATCCAAAGGCCGCGTCCCTGGAGCTGATCGAATGGGCGCCGAACACGCCGGGTGTCCCGGGGCCCAACGCGCTCGGGTACGCGATGGCGGCGTTCCGGACGAACGACATCGACGCCGACTGCGCCGCGCTCGAGGCGGCCGGCGGACGTCGGGTCGGAGAGCCTGTCGCCGTGCCGGGCCCGGAGCGTACGATGCGCATGGCGAACCTGCGCGATCCCGATGGGTTCAATATCCAGTTGGTGCAGTTCGTGAAGAACGCCGCGCAAGGGTGACGCGCGGCCGATGTTCAGCCTCCGAACTCCACGATCACCTTCGCCCCGTCCAGGCTCTTGGCGACATCAAATGCCGTATTGATGTCGCTGAAATCGAACTTATGGCTGATCATAATTTCGGCTTCGGCGGATAGTTCGGATATGTCCGCCATCACCGCGGCCAGTTCGTCGGGATAGCCGATGGCGCTGGTGATGGTCATTTCACTCTTCAAGAGCTTGTGGAAGTCGAGCTCGACGGGCACTCGAT
>Ga0070667_100001354_pt1 | contig 21989 bp, 24 predicted proteins | sample KBSS33metaG_FD_64659 | JGI IMG/M metagenome (GOLD analysis project Ga0070667, IMG submission 64659) | Switchgrass rhizosphere microbial communities from Kellogg Biological Station, Michigan, USA - KBS S3-3 metaG | ecosystem: Host-associated > Plants > Roots > Rhizosphere > Soil ... | reverse complement strand
CCGGTCTCGCGTCCCGACGACATCACCCCGTGGCCGCGCTGGCCGATGAAGCTCCGCGGCTCGTACGCCCTCAACGAGGGCGGCGAGCGGGACTTCGCCATCTCGACGACGCACTTCTCGGGCGAGGATGGCCGGGTCACGGCGATCCACTGGGCGCAGAACGGCGGCAAGCCGCCGTTCGCTCCGATCGAGGGGACGGAGCAGGAGCATCCGGCCGGCCTCGTGCTCCTCGCGATGGGCTTCCTCGGCCCCGAGACGCCGATTCTCGACCAGCTCGGCGTCGACCGCGACCCGCGCGGCAACGCCGACGCTCCGCGGTACGCCACCTCGGCCGACGGCGTCTTCGCCGCGGGCGACGCGCGGCGCGGCCAGTCGCTTATCGTCTGGGCGATCAACGAGGGCCGTCAGTGCGCGGCGGCCGTCGACAAGTGGCTCGCCGCGAACCCGGCGATGCGCACCGCCGCCGTCGCGTAGCTCGCCGCGACGCGTACGGGACAGCGGCCTCCGGTTTCTGGCTCGGCCCAGCCCGGCCGATCCTCGTTCGGAACGTCGTTCCGACCGACGTTCCGAACGAGGATCCGGCCGAGGATCCAGACGAGGTTCGGGACCACGTTCGGAACGAGGTTCGGGACCACGTTCGGAACGAGGTTCGGGACCACGATGATGTCGCGCGAACCCGCGTGGGCAAACGGTTCGGTGTGCACGCGGAGCCGCCGAAGAGCCATGGCTCCTTGGGGCTCGGGACCGGGTCGTCGAACGGAGCACGCGGGCAAGGCCCTCGAGCCTCCGATCCCTAACGCGCCGCCCGTCGCAGCGAGACGTAGAGCACGGCGGGGACCGCGAGGGGGAGGAGCCACCAGGCGGCGACGCCCGCAGCGGCGATCGCAGCCGTCGCTCCGATCGCCGCGACGACGGCTGCCGCCACGACCCAGTCGTCGCCCACGACGAAATCCCACCAGAAGCGGCCGAACGCTGCGACGCGCCTCATGCCTCGGTTCCGAGCGGAGCGGCCCTGACCGCTTCGCGCCTGAGGAGGGCGACGAGCAGCGCCGAAAAGGCGCAGACGAACGCGAGCACCCCGAGGAGCGCGGCGTCGGAGCCGGGCCAGTCGGCCCCTGCGCCCTCGGTGGCCCAGAAGATCCCGAACGTCGTGAGCATGATCCCGACGGCGAACTTCATCGCGTTCTCGGGCACCCGGGCGAGCGGCGCGCGCACGGCGAAGCCGATACCGGCGACGAGCACGAGCGCACCACCCGCGCCCGCCGCGGCGAGCGGGATGCTGCCCTGGGCGCTGCCGAACGTCAGCACGATGAACGCGACCTCGAGTCCCTCGAGGAACACCCCTTTGAACGAAAGGGTGAAGCCGTACCAGTCGAGGCCGCCACGCTCGATCACGGCTGCGACCCGCGCCTCCTCCAGCTCGTGCGCGAAGATCGCCGACTCGTCGTGCAGCGCCTTCAGCCCGCTTGCGCGGAGAATCGCCTTCCGCAGCCACTGCAGCCCGAAGACGAGGAGCAGCCCTCCCACGACGAGGCGGAGCGCGTTCAGCGGGATCGTCGTGAGTGCAGGGCCGAGGGCCGCGACGGCCACCGCGAGCGCGAGCGCCGCCGCGCCGACGCCCGTGAGCGAGGAGCGCCACCCCCGCGTCACCCCGGCCGCGACCACGATCGTGAGGGCCTCGACCATCTCGACCGCGCTCGCGAGGAACGCGGAGAGGACGAGAAAGACGGAGGTCAGCGGAGCATGAAGCCCGCGTCGACGGGCAGGGCGAGCCCCGTCATGTACCGGCTCTCGTCGGAGGCGAGGAAGAGGTAGAGGTTCGTGACGTCCTGCTCCTCCATCCACGGGATCGGGAGGGTGCAGAGCGCCTGGAACGCCTCGGCGGACGCCTCGATGGTCGGGTTGTCCGGGCTCATGAGCTCGTACGTCGGCTGGTTGAGGATCATGCCCGTCCCGACCGAGAACGGGCAGACGACGTTCGCGCGGATCATGTGAGGCGCGAGCTCGATCGCGAGCGTCTTCATCATCCCGACGACGCCGTGCTTGGCCGCCGTGTAGTGGCCTGCGTAGCCGAAGCCCTTCAGGCCCGCGCACGACGAGGTGGCGATGATCGAGCCGCCTTCGCCCTGCTTGATCATGTGCGGCACGGCAGCACGGACCGTGTGCCAGACGCCGGTGAGGTTGACCGCGAGCATCTGCGCCCAGTCCTCCTCCGAGATCTCCCAGAGCGCGCCGTACGTGCAGATCCCTGCGTTCGCTGCGACGACGTCGAGCCGGCCGAAGGTCTCGAGCCCGAGGTCGACGGCATCCCGGACGGCCTTCGCCTCGCGGACGTCGCCGACGACGGCGATCGCGCGGCCGCCGGCCTCTTTCACGAGGTCGACCGTCTCGGCGAGGTCGTCCTCGGTCGGGAGCTCGTACGCGACGGTCTCGATCGGCTTGCATGCGTCGAAGAGGACGACGTCGGCGCCCTCACGCGCGAAGCCGACGGCGTGCGAGCGGCCCTGGCCGCGCGCGGCCCCGGTGATGAAGGCGACCTTCCCTTCGAGACGACGTCCAGGCGTGACGCTCATGCTCCTCCGATCGCATGGGTGACGGAACGGCTCGATCCTCCCGCGGCGGTCGGGCCGCCGTCAACCTGCTCCCGGGTCAGATCTGCGTGGGCGAGACGGTGGCCGACTCTGGCTCGAGCGAGCGCCGTCGCACATGGGCCGGCGGTGGGCCGCGCAGCCACGACGCGAGCGCGGCGATGAGGCACGCGAGGATCGCAAAGCCGATCGCCGCGTGGAGGCCCCGCCGGAACGGGCCCGAGATGAGCGCCGGGAAGAACGTCCTCCCCGTGAGCGCCTGCCGGTCGGCCGCGGGCAGCCCGTCGAGAGCCTTCGGGCCTGCGAGCGCCTCGACAGGGTTGTAGCCGAGAAAGGCGGAGAAGAGCACCGAGACGGGCGGGGCGTGGGCGACCTTGTCGACGGTCGCCTGCGGCAGATGATGAGCGCTCAGGTCGCGTTCGAGCGATCCCGGCAGCGTCGAGGAGAGCCCGAGGATCATGAGCGTGAAGAAGAGTCCGATCGAGAGCACCTGTGCCGAGTTCTGGGTCGTCGTCGCCAGCCCGGCGCCGGCGCCGCGGTGCTCCGGCGGCAGGCTGTTCATGACGCTTGCGCGGTTCGGCGAGGCGAAGAGGCCCATCGAGCTCCCGAGACAGAAAAGGATGAGCGCGAGCCAGATGTACGAGAAGTCGATCGGCAGGAGGGCGAGCAGCCCGAACGACAGTGCCGAGCCGAGCATCCCCAGCGTCGCGAAGCCGCGCGCGCCGAAGCGATCGGAGAGATGGCCCGATGTCGGGCCGACGAGGAGGAAGCCGAGCGAGAGCGGCAGCAGGTAGATCCCGGCCCAGAGCGGCGTGCTCGCGAAGCTGTAGCCGTGGCGCGGCAGCCAGATGCCCTGGAGCCAGATGATCAGGACGAACAGGAGCCCTCCGCGTGCGAGCGCGCTCAGGAACGCTGCGAGGATGCCGGCTGCGAACGGCCGGATCCGCAGGAGTGAGAGCTCGAACATGGGATGCGCGACGCGGATCTCCCACAGCACGAAGGCGACGAGCAGCACGAGCCCGGTGCTCGTCAGGGTCAGGACGAGCGGGCTCTGCCAGCCCATCGCGCTTGACCCGGACGGCTGGATCCCGTACGTCACGCCGACCATGAAGAGGATCAGGCCCGCGGCGAACGTGAGGTTGCCGATCCAGTCGATCGGGGCGCGCTTGCGGATGCCGAGCTCCTCGAGCTTGAGGTACGACCAGATCGTCCCGAAGACGGCGAACGGCACCGGCACGATGAAGATGAGCCGCCAGTCGACCGGCGCGAGGATGCCGCCGACGACGAGGCCGATGAACTGGCCGGCGATGCCGACGATGTTGTTGATCCCGAGCGCAAGCCCGCGCTGGTTCTCGGGGAAGGCATCCGTGAGGATCGCGGTCGAGTTCGCGAGCAGCATCGCGCCGCCGAAGCCCTGCACGATCCTGAAGACGATCAGGAAGAGCGCTCCCGAGCGGCCGTCGAGCCAGTCGACGGCCAGCATGATCGACCCGGCCGTGAAGACGACGAAGCCGAGGTTGTACATCCGCACCCGCCCGAAGATGTCGCCGAGCCGGCCGAGCCCGACGACGAGCACGCTCGTGACGATCAGGAAGCCGAGCATGAGCCACAGGAGGTAGAAGCTGTTGCCCGGCTGGAGCGGATCGAGATGGATGCCGCGGAAGATCTCCGGCATCGCGATCAGGACGATCGACGCGTCGATCGTCACAAGAATGACCGCGAGGAGCGTGTTCGAGAGCGCGACCCACTTGTATCCGGGCCCGCGCGTCAACTGTTGCTCGTTTCTGCGATAATCACCAGGAAGACTGATGAGTTTACCTGTCGATCAGGCACGGCGGCAGCAGGACGAGGACTCCGCGGAGCTCGCGGCCGGGCTCCGGGTCGTGCTCGCACAGCTCTTCCGCCGGCTTCGCTCCGAGAACGCGCTGCCGTTGTCGCAGATGGTCGTGCTCGCGCGCCTCGACGGGGGGCCGCTCACGGCCACGGCCCTCGCGCGGGCCGAGCACGTCCGGCCGCAGTCGATGGCCCAGACGCTCGTGGAGATGAGGGAGGCGGGACTCGTCTCGCGCCGGCCCGACCCGGATGACGGCCGCCGGATCCTCGTCGAGCTGACGCCGGCGGGGCGCAAGGCGCTCGTCGAGGCGCGCCGCCGCCGCGAGGACTGGCTCGCCGAGATGCTCGACGGGGTGCTGGGCGCGCGCGAGCGCCGGACGCTCTCCGCGGCGCTGCCGGTGCTCCGGCGGCTCGCTCAGGCCAAGCCTGACTAAAAGCCGCGACGCCGGAAGAACGCCCGTGCCCGTAGGGAGAGCACGACGAGCCCGTCGCCGTCCCGGAACGATCCCTCCCAGTACATCGTCCCCCGCTCGGGACGGGTCTTGGACGGGCTCGCCTCGAGCACGTTCATGACCGCTCGGAGCGGGACGCCGGCACTGAGCGGGGCCGGGAACCGGATGTCCTCGAAGCCGCCGCCGCCCATGCTCGCCGCGTTGGCCGCGACGACGTCGACGAAGAGCCCGCCGAGCTTGCACACCCCGAGCCAGCCGCTCGCAGCGGCTCCGCCGAGACCCGCGGGGCGCGGATCCCACGCGCGCGCGAAGACCGCGATCTCCTCGGCAGACGGCGTCCACCCGCCGAGCTCGAGCTCCATGCCGGTGGGGAAGTCCTCGAAGTAGAGCGTCATCCGATGCGCTCCGTCACCCGCAGCACGGTCGAGACCTCGCCGTTCTGGTTCACGAGCTCGCCGTCGAGCACGACGACGCCTCCGTCACCGTCCGCCACGGTCTCGACGACGCGCACGCGCCCCGTCAGCGTGTCGCCGGGGCGGACGGGCACCAGCCAGCGCACCTCGTCGGCGCCGACCATCTCGTGGGGTGCGGCACGCGCTAGCACGCTGTCGTGGAGCAGTCGCTGGAAGATCACGCAGCTGTGCCGGCCGCTCGCGATCAGCCCGCCGTACGGCCCGTCCAGGGCCGCCACGGGATCGACGTGGAGATCGAGCGGATCCCACGCGCGCCCGAACTCGATGATCTCGTGCTCCGAGACGCTACGGGCGCCGAGATCGAACTCGCGGCCGGGAGTGAAGTCCTCGAAGTGGAGGAGCTCGGTGGTCAGCGGCGGATGCCCGAGAACGCGGGTGTCGTCCACTCCGCCTCGCGCTCGAGCTGCCGCGCGAGACACGTGCGGATGCGGCTCCGGAGCTCGAGATACGCCGGATCGGAGCCGAGCTCGGGGCGGGCCGCCTGGAGCGCGCGGATCGTGCGGTCGAGCACGCCGCGGAGGACGATCGCGTGGGTGGAGAGCGTCGAGAGGCTCGGGTAGGGCGTGTGCGGCTCGGCCGCCGCGAGCGCAGCCGCGATGTCTGCGGGAACGGCGGCGAGCGAGGCGGCTTCCGAGGAGCTCGCGTAGGCGGCGATGTCGCGGAGCACGGCGCGCATCTCCTCGTTACCCGTGTAGAGCGCCGGAGGCTCGAGCTCGATCCGCAGGGCGACGTGGCGCAGCAGGTTGCGGATCGTGTGACCGACGCTGACGGCGTACGGCTCCTCGAGCTCCGGGACGACGAACTCCTCGAACGAGTAGAGGATGCTGTTGACGATCTCGTCAGCGCGCGGCCGCAGCATCAGAGGATCCCCGCCGTCTTCGCGAGTCGCTGGACCGCCTCGAACAGCACCTCGGTCGCGACCCAGCTCCGGCGCACGAGCGGGTCGCTCCCGTCGGAGACGGGCAGGCCGGCGAAGTGGCCGTAGAGGACGGTCTCGATCGCGCTCAGGCGCTTGTAGTACTCCACGCTCGCGGGCTCGACGTGGATGCCGCTCACCTCCTCGTAGTAGTCGAGCAGGTGCTGGAAGCTCCAGAGGACGCTGCCGTCGGCAGCGACGATGTGCGGCTTGAGGCGCTGGAGGTGCGCGAAGTCGGAGGCGGGGTCGCCGAGACACGCGAGCTCCCAGTCGCTGAGCGCCACGATCCGCCCGTCGCGCCAGACCTCCTCGCCGATGCCGTTCGTGCCCTTCAGGAGCGAGATCCGCGACACGACGTCAGGCGCCTCGTCGCGCAGCACCTCGATCGCCTCGGTCATCGCCGGGAACGGCTCGGTCTGGAACGTCTCGAGCAGCCTGACGATCCGGTCCATCATCGTGAGGGGCGAGGCGACGGGGTCGGGAGGCACGTCCATCACCTCGCCGAACCCGAGGCTCTCCCAGTCGCACGTATGGATGAGCGCGAGCTTCCGGGCATGCTCCTTCGACGACTCGATCCGGAGGGCGTCGTACGCCGGGTCGGGGTCGGTGAGATGGGGGATCTCCCAGTTGCCTTCGACGTGCTCGCGAACGTAGAACTCGCGGCCGTCGACGAAGTACGCGGGGTCGTCCTCCCACCAGAGGGCCTGCGCCACCGGCACGTCGCTGTCCGAGAGACGGTGGTAGACCTCGTATTCGGAGCGCAGCGTCGTCGGCGTGACGCTCCCCATCGGGAGGTCGCGCCGAACGACGACTCGCCGGCGCCCCGCGGGCAGCTCGAGATCCACAAACCATGTCTCGCGGGAGACCCCGCGCGGGAACTTGATGCTCCCGACTGCGCGCGCGTCCTCGAAGCCGTCACGCCGCCGGGCGCTTCGCTCGAACGCCGGGAGGTCAAGCTCGTGCTGGCCTCCCGCGCTCATCCGTCCTGCGGCTGATAGCGCGAGTAGCGGCGGTGCATGAAGAACTCCACGTGGCTGAGGCCCTCCGACGTACCCTCCGGCCCTTCGGTCCTGCACTTGAAGACGTACTCGGCGCCGTAGACCTTGTCGAACGTCCGGCCTTTCTCGCCGCGGAGCGTGTACTTCGCCGGCTGGCTCGAGAAGTCGACCTCGTCCCACTCGACGTACGGGTCGTCGGGCCCGTGGTACGTGTGGATGTTGCCGCCGTCGTTCCACGTCCCCTGGTAGTAGCCGATCGGGAACGTCGTCCACGGCATGCAGACGTGCTCGAGCGTCACGCGCCAGTCCCGTCCGTGCTCGTCCTCGAGCCGGATCGTGCCGCCCTCGATCACGCGCGTGCCGGGCAGGAACGTGAGCTCGTGCTCGCCCTTGACGAAATGCAGGCGCGGCTTCTCGGCGTCCCAGCCGAAGTCGAGCGCGCCCTCGAACGGCGTGCCGAAGGCGTCGTTGAGGCCGACCTGGCCGCCGTGCTCGTCCTCGTGGAAGTGGAAGAAGCCGCTGTACTCGCGGGCGGAGAACGGCATCCAGAAGCGCAGCATCCGCTGCCCGCCCGCGCTCTCGGCCGGCGGCAGCCACTCCTTCGGGTCGCTCAGGGGCGAGCGCGGCTCGTAGAGGCCCCACGAGTGATCGCGGTCGGCGTACCACTCGAACGGGGTGACCTCGTACCGCTCGCCCTCCACCTCGATCCACCCCTCGGCGGTGCCCGCCTGCGCGTAACGTGTCTGGTCGGTCGTGACGCGGCCGCCGTTCTTCGCATAGTGGTGCGCCTCCTCGTGGGCAGGCGCGGTTGCGAGCCAGCGGAGGTCGAACGAGACGGGTGAGGCGTTCTGCTCGCACACGAGCCGGATCTCGCGGAACGGCTTCGTGAACTCGTACCGGATCGGCCCCACCGAGGTGTCGACGTTCTGCCGCCACGTGCGGCTCGACCGCACGGTGAGCTGGCGGCCCGCGAGGCTGACTCCGGCATACGCGCCGATCATGTTCGCGTTCGGCGTGACGCGCATGCCCGTGTAGAGGAAGAGCTTCGCCTCCGCGTTGTAGACGCCGAAGAAGTAGCCGTCGTCCCAGTTGAGGTCGTTCGACGGGAGCTCGCTGAACGGGTACGCGTACTGGTGGACCGGGAACTCGTCGTACTGGGTCAGCATCGTGGGCCTTCCTCCTCTACCAGAGGGGCGTCGTGGGACGTGGCAGCAGCTGCGGGAACCACGAGCCGCGGAGCGGCTCGCCCGGAGTGCACGTCGCAGCGAGCCCCGGGTACGGCGGCTCTGACCGACCCGGACGCTGTTCGTATACCACGTCGTCGCCGAAGAAACGGATCGACAGCGTCCGCCTGCGCCCCTCGGAGGCGCCCCCACCGTGGAGCGTGGCCGGATGGAACATGACGACGTCGCCCGGCTCGATCTCGAACGAGACGATGTCGAAGCCGTCGCGGTCGGCCTCGATGTCGGGAATGCGCGGCCAGTCGGCGTAGAAGGGGGTCGTCTCGTCGTTCGGATCGAAGCTCGTGCCGGCGTACAGCGGCCCGAGGTGGGAGCCGCGGACGAACTCGAGCGACTGGGCGGCCGGAATCGGGTCGAGGGTGATCCAGAAGCCGCAGAGCTGCTTGCCGCCGGTGCACCAGTACGTCAGGTCCTGGTGCCACGGGGTACGGCGAGAGAGGCCACCCTGCTTGAGGAAGATCTGCTCGTAGAAGAGCCAGAGGCTCTCGGTGCCCATGATGTCGGCGACCACGTCGGGGATCGGCGAGTCGCGCAGGAGCATCCGATACTCGGGCACGGCCGCGAAGTTGCAGTAGTCGTCGTAGAACTCGCGCTCGGTGCCCTCGTAGTGGCGCTTACGCCACGGCCCGGGTGCGTTGACGTTGCGACGGATCCCCATCGCGATCAGCTCGAGCCACGTGGGCTCGAGCACCTGGCGCAGGTGGACGACGCCGTCCTCGCGGAACTGCCGCCGCAGCTCGTCCGTGACGTATCCGGCTGCCCTGGTCGCTCGTACGGTCGCCATCTGCAGTCCTTTCGTTCGGGTGGAGCCCAGATCTTGTCATGCGACAAGGTTTGAGGCAAGCTAGGAGCATGCCCTCGGAGGGAATGGTCGAGCCACAGCAGGACCGCTCGCAGGAGTCGACGCGTCGCCTGCTCGACGCCGCCGCCGAGCTCGTCGCCGAGGGGGGTGTCGGCCGCGCGACGCTCGCCGCGATCGGCGCGCGTGCCGGCTACAGCCGCGGGCTCGTGAGCGCGAGGTTCGGCTCGAAGGAGAATCTGCTCTGGGCGCTCGTACAGCGCTCCACCGACGAGTGGTTCTCGGAGCTGCGGGCCCCGGCCTCCGCGGGAAGCGGGCTCGAACGACTCACCGCCTTGATCGGGCTCATCGCCGCAAACTCCGAGCGCGAGCCGCAGGCGCTGCGCGTGCTCGAGCGGCTCATCTTCGAGGCCACGGGCGATCCTGTGCTGCGTGAGCGGTTCGTCGCCTCGCAGCGGCTGATGGAGCGCGACGTCGCCAGCCTCGTGCGGCGAGGGATCGGCGACGGCTCGATCCGCGCTGGCGTCGATCCCCAGGTCGAGGCCGCTCTCCTCGTCGCCGCGTTGCGCGGGATCGCGTACCAGTGGTTCCTCTACCCGGAGGAGGTCGATCTGGTCGGGCTGCATCGAGCGCTCGCCGCTCGACTTGCGGAGCGTATCGGCGTACAGTCGCCATCCGATGGGCGCGCGTGAGGTCGTCGAGAAGCAGACGGGCGCGGCGCAGCTCGCGTAAACAGGCGAAGACGCACGGCGCGAGAGCTACTCAGTAGACAGCGCGTCGGCGAACCTGGCAGAATTGGCTCTCCCTGTCAAGTGAAGGAGGCCGCACGCATGTCACAGCTTCAAGAGCGCACGGAGACCAATAGCACCGGAGGGGGCGAATACGACGTCCTCGTCGTGGGCGCCGGCTTCGCGGGCCTCTACGCGCTCTACAAGCTGCGCGGCCTCGGCTACTCGGTCCGCGTGCTCGAGCGCGGCGACGGCGTCGGCGGCACGTGGTTCTGGAACTGCTATCCCGGCGCCCGCGTCGACGTCGAGAGCCTCGAGTACTCGTACTCGTTCTCGGAGGAGCTCGAGCAGGACTGGGAGTGGACGGAGCGCTACCCCCGCCAGCCCGAGATCCTGAAGTACATCAACCACGTCGCCGACCGCTTCGAGCTGTGGCCGGACATCCAGCTCGAGACGACGGTCGAGACCGCGCACTTCGACGAGGAGCGCGGCCGCTGGACGGTGACGACCGACCTTGGCGAGGTCTATGACGCCCAGCACGTGATCATGGCGACCGGCTGCCTCTCCCAGCGGAAGAACCCGGGCGACGAATTCGCCGGGCTCGACACCTTCAAGGGCGACTGGTACCTGACGTCGGCCTGGCCGAAGGAGGACGTCGACTTGAGCGGCAAGCGGGTGGTCGTCGTCGGCACGGGCTCGACGGCGATCCAGGTGATCCCGAAGGTCGCGCAGCAGGCCGACCACGTGACGGTGCTGCAGCGGACGGCGAACTTCAGCGTCCCGGCGCAGAACGGCCCGATGGATCCCGAGTTCCAGAGCGCGCTCAAGGCTCGCTACCGCGCGCACCGCAAGGCGGCGAAGGAGTCTGCGTTCGGCGTCCCGGTCGAGATGCCGGAGCGCAGCGCGCTCGACTTCTCGGCGGAGGAGGCCCGCGCGGAGCTCGAGGCGCGCTGGCAGGCAGGCGGCGCCGCGCCGTTCATGCTCGCGTTCACCGACGTGCTCGTCGACGAGCGTGCGAACGAGGTCGTCGCGGAGTTCGTCCGCGACAAGATCCGCGCGACGGTGAAGGATCCCGCGACCGCGGACCTGCTCTGCCCGCGGGACCATCCACTCGGCACCAAGCGCCTCTGCGTCGACACCGAGTACTACGAGACGTACAACCGCGACAACGTCGAGCTCGTCAGCGTCCGCGAGAACCCGATCGCCCGGATCACGCCGACGGGGATCCGCCTTCAGGACGGGACGGAGTTCGAGGCGGACGTGATCGTCTTCGCGATCGGCTTCGACGCGATGACCGGCGCGCTCTTCGACATCGACCTCCGCGGCCGGGGGAACGTTGCGCTCAAGGAGGCGTGGAAGGACGGGCCTCGCACGTATCTCGGGCTCACGACCGTGGGCTTCCCGAACCTCTACATGATCACGGGTCCGGGCTCGCCGTCGGTGCTGTCGAACATGGTCGTCTCGATCGAGCAGCACGTCGACTGGATCGCCGACCTGATCGAGCACATGCGCGAGCGCGGCCTCGGCGTCGTCGAGGCGACGCAGGAGGCGCAGGACAAGTGGGTCGCGCACGTCCACGAGGTCGGCCATGCGACGCTCTTCCCACGGGCGAACTCGTGGTACATGGGAGCGAACGTCCCCGGCAAGCCGCGCGTCTTCACGCCGTACATCGGCGGCGTCGGGGTCTACCGGCAGGAGTGCGACGAGGTCGCTGCCAAGGGCTATGAGGGCTTCGACCTGAGCGGCGAGCGGTCACTCGCGACCGCCTGAGAAAGACAGCGCCGGAAGCATCCGGAAGCACTAAGGTCATGGGGGCCGGCGGAAGCCGGCCCCCAGCTCATTGCGAACGAGGAGGTAGCCGATGGACGCGACCGAGAACGCTCCGGTGATCGAGGCGCACGAGGACGCCGCTGTAGATGTGGAGAGGGAGCCGCTCGTCCTCGAGGACATGATCGTCGAGGAGATCTCCATCGACGGCATGTGCGGTGTCTATTGACGGCCGCGCTCCGACCCGAGCCGTTCGGCGGGCTCGCCTACGACTACGACTCGCGCCGCCTGTCTCTCCTGACGCGGCGCGAGCTGGCGGGGGTGCCGCTCCAGGACCGCCTCTCGCGAGGGCTCGACGCCCCCATCTGCCTCACCTGGGAGCTCACGTACGCGTGTAACCTCGCGTGCATCCACTGTCTCTCGAGCTCGGGTCGGCGCGACCCGAGCGAGCTGACGACGGACGAGTGCCTGCGGGTGATCGACGAGCTGGCGGAGCTGCAGGTGTTCTACGTCAACATCGGCGGCGGCGAGCCCACCATCAGGCCCGACTTCTGGCAGCTGCTCGACCACGCCGTCGCGCGTCGCGTGGGGGTCAAGTTCTCGACGAACGGGAGCCGCATCGACCGCGCCGCAGCACACCGGCTCGCACACACGGACTACGTCGACGTCCAGATCTCCGTCGACGGCGCGACGCCCGAGGTGAACGACGCCGTCCGCGGCGCGGGCTCCTTCGCCACCGCGCGGCGCGCGATGGACGCGCTCGCAGAGGCCGGCTTCGGCGAGTTCAAGCTCTCCGTTGTCGTGACGCGCCGTAACGTGGAGCAGCTCGACGCGCTCGAGGCGCTCGCGGACTCCTACGGTGCCCAGCTCCGGCTCACGCGCCTGCGTCCGTCGGGCCGCGGCGCCGACACGTGGGAGGAGCTGCATCCGACGGCCGGCCAGCAGCGGCGGCTCTACGACTGGCTGCAGGAGCGGGGCGAGAAGGTTCTCACCGGCGACTCGTTCTTCCACCTCGGTGCCTACGGGAGCGCCCTGCCGGGGCTGAACCTCTGCGGCGCGGGACGCGTCGTCTGCCTGATCGATCCCGTCGGCGACGTCTACGCGTGCCCGTTCGCGATCCACGAGAGCTTCCTTGCCGGGAACGTCCGCGGCGACGGCGGCTTCGGTGCGGTGTGGTCGGACTCCCCGCTGTTCCGCTCGCTCCGCGAGCCGCAGTCGGCCGGCGCGTGCGCCAGCTGCGGCTCGTGGGACGCCTGCCGCGGCGGCTGCATGGCCGCGAAGTTCTTCACCGGCCTGCCGGTCGACGGCCCGGACCCGGAATGCGCGCACGGCCATGGCGAGTCGGCACTCGCTGCCGCCGGCGCACGCCCGCGTCCATCCGCCGACCACTCGCGCCCGCGCGCGGCCGTCGGCCGCGCGCTCCCGCTGCTTCGATGACCCACGCATGGTTCGAGAGCGTCGCGGAGGCGGAGCGCCGGGCGAGGCGGGTGCTGCCCCGCTCGGTGTTCCTCGCGATCAACGGCGGGTCGGAGAGCGGGGTGACGCTGGCCGAGAACTGCTCGGCGTTCCGGGAGCTCGGCTTCGCGCCGCACGTCGCGGATCTCGTCGCGGAGCGTGACCAGACGACGACCGTGATGGGTCAACAGCTCTCGCTTCCGGTCATCCTCTCCCCGACGGGCGTGCAGGCAGTGCATCCCGACGGGGAGCTCGCGGTGGCTCGCGCGTCCGCGACGCGCGGCACCGCGATGGGTCTCAGCTCGTTCGGGAGCAAGCCGGTCGAGGAGGTCGTCGCGGCGAACCCGAAGACGTTCTTCCAGGTCTACTGGTCGGGGTCCCGGGACCGGATCGAGGCGCGGCTGGAGCGTGCGAAGGCCGCCGGGGCGGTCGGGCTGATCGTGACGCTCGACTGGACGTTCTCGCACGCGCGGGACTGGGGCAGCCCGAAGATTCCAGAGCGGAACGGGCTGCGGATGTTCGTGACGCATGCGCCGGAGGCGTTGCGGCGGCCGCGCTGGCTCTCGCGCTGGGCGCGGGCGGGTGGGCCGCCGCCGCTGACGGTGCCGAACGTCGTGCCGGCCGGCGAGCGGGCGCCGACGTTCTTCGAGGCGTACGGGGAGTGGTTCATGACGCCGCCGCCGAGCTGGGACGACCTGCGCTGGCTCCGGGAGCAGTGGACGGGGCCGTTCATGGTGAAGGGCGTGACGCGGGTGGACGACGCGCGGCGGGCGGTGGCGATCGGGGCGACGGCCGTCTCGGTCTCGAATCACGGCGGCAACAATCTCGACTCGACGCCCGCGACGATCCGGCTGCTGCCGGGCGTGGCCGCAGCGGTGGGCGGCGAGCTCGAGGTGCTCCTCGACGGCGGCGTGCGCCGCGGCGGCGACGTCGTCAAGGCGCTCACGCTCGGGGCGCGTGCGGTGATGATCGGGCGGCCGTATCTCTGGGGTCTCGCGGAGGGCGGTCAGGCCGGCGTGGAGAACGTCCTCGACGTGCTCCGAACCGGGATCGACTCGACGCTCCTCGGTCTCGGCAGGGCATCGGTCGCGGAGCTCTCGCCCGCTGACGTGCTCGTGCCGGCGGGATTCGAGCGCCGAGCGGGCCGCGAATCGGCGTGACCGCGCACGCCCTCTCGTCCGTGGCGTGGCCCGAGGTCGGCCCCGGCCTGCTCGCCGTGCCCGTCGGCGCGACGGAGCAGCACGGGCCCCATCTGCCGCTCACCACGGATACCGAGATCGCGGTCGCGCTCGTCGAGCGCCTCGCCGCGCGGCGCCCGGAGGTCGTCGCCGCTCCCGCGGTCGCCTACGGGTCGAGCGGGGAGCACGCGGAGTTCCCGGGGACCCTTTCCGTGGGCCGCGAGGCCCTCGAGCTGCTCCTCGTCGAGCTCGGTCGCTCGGCCTCGGCGACCTGGGGGAGGCTGCTGCTCGTGTCGACGCACGGAGGGAACGCGGAGCCCGTCACACGTGCGGTCGAGCGTCTACGGGACGAGGGTCGCGACGCGCGTGCATGGTCGCCTGCCGCGCGCGGCGACGCGCATGCCGGCCGGGTGGAGACCTCGCTCATGCTGGCGCTCGCGCCCGCTCGTGTCCGGCTCGAGCTCGCGGCCCCGGGCAACGTCGAGCCGGTCGGCCGGCTCCTGCCGCAGCTCCGTCTCGCAGGCGTGCGCGCCGTGAGCCCGAACGGCGTGCTCGGCGATCCAGGCGGGGCCTCGGCGACCGAGGGCGAGGAGCTCCTCGCCGGGGCTGCCGCCGAGCTGGAGCAGTTCGTCGCCGCGTGGCCCAGGGCATGACACGCGTCGCGATCGTCACGGGCGCGGGCCGCGGGATCGGCGCCGCGGTCGCGCGCGGTCTCGGGGCGGAGGGCTGGGCCGTGATCTGCGTCGATCGGGGGGCGGACGATCCGCGGATCCCCTACCCGCTCGCCACGGAAGGGGAGCTCGCGAGAGTCGTCGAAGCCGTCGGCGCGGGGGGCGGCACCGCGGAGGTGCTGATGGGCGACGCGGCGGATCGCGCCACCCTCGAGCAGGCCGTAGCGCTTGCCGAGGAGCGCTTCGGCGGCGTCGACGCCGTGGTCGCGGCGGCCGGTGTGATCGCCGGAGGCGTCCCGTTCTGGGAGATGCCGCTGAGCGAGCAGGACGCCGTGATCGAGGTCGACCTGCTCGCGGTGCTCACCGCTGCGCGCGTCGGCGTTCCCGCGCTCCTGCGGCGGCCCGAGCCGCGCTCCGGCCGCTTCATCGCGATCGCGTCCGCCGCAGCCGTGCGCGGGCTGCCGATGCTCGCCGCGTACTGCGCCGCGAAGGCGGGCGTCACCGGCCTCGTCAGGGCGCTCGCCGTCGAGCTGCGGGCGACGGGCGTCACCGCGAACGCCGTCAGTCCCGGCTCGACGAGGACGGCGATTCTCGAAGAGAGCGCGCGCCTCTACGGGATCGACGACTCGCACCACTTCGGGCGTCAGCAGCCCGTCGACCGGCTCCTCGATCCCGCCGAGATCGCGGCGATGGTCGTGTGGCTCGCCGGCGAGCGCTCGAGCGCCGTGACCGGCGCCGACCTCGCGGTCGACGGCGGCCTCGCCGTGTGACCGCCCTCCCGCAGGGTTTCCGCGTCCGGCTCGAGCCCGGCGTCCGCGTCCGCGACGGCGCCCGGGTGATCGCCGGCGGCAGCCCCGGGCGCATGCTGCGCCTCAGCCGGGAGGGAGTGGGGGCGCTCGACCGGCTCGCGGCGGGGAGTGCATGTTCCGAGGCGGAGAGAGCGCTCGGGCGGCGGCTCGTCGACGCGGGTCTTGCGCGGCCGTTCCCGCCGGCGGGCGCTCCGCCGGGCCTCTCGGTCGCGGTGGCGATTCCGGTGCGCGATGACGCTTGCCGGCTCGAGCGCTGCCTCGCGACGCTCGAGGGTCTCAGGGTGCTCGTCGTCGACGACGGCTCCACGGAGCCGGACGCCGTCGCGGACGTGTGCCGGAGCCATGGCGCAGAGGTGCTTCGGCGCGCGCGCTCGGGCGGTCCCGCCGCGGCGCGCAACGACGCCGCTCGCGCTCTCGACACGGATCTCGTCGCATTCCTCGACAGCGACTGCATCGCGCCTCGCGACTGGCTCGAGCTGCTGTTGCCGCACTTCTCCGATCCGCTCGTCGCAGCCGTCGCGCCGCGCGTGCGCCCGCTCGTGCAGGGCTCTGGCGCCTGGGCGCGGTACGCCCGCGCCCGCTCGCCGCTCGATCTCGGGCCGCGCGGGTGCGAGGTACGACCGGCCGGTCTCGTGCCGTACGTGCCGACTGCCGCGCTCGCCGTCCGGCGCTCGCTCGCACGCTTCGACGAAGAGCTGCGCTACGGCGAGGACGTCGACCTCGTCTGGCGCCTGTGCGATGCCGGCCATCGCGTGCGATACGTCCCGGAGGTCGAGGTGCGGCATGAGGAGCCGAACCGGGCAGGCCGGCTCCTCGCGCGCCGCTACCGGTACGGAACGTCAGCCGCGCCGCTCGCACGGCGGCACCCCGGGCGGCTCGCCTCGACGGTGGTCGCTCCGGCGCCCGTCGCGGCGCTCGCTCTGGCGCTCGCCGGCCGTCGCGCCTCGGCGGCGACCGTGCTGGGTGCGTCCGGCCTGCTGCGCGCGCGACGGCTCCGTCGCGGCGGCGTTCCGGCGGGCGAGGTGCCACGTCTCGTCGCGACGTCGGTCGTCGCCTCCGGCCTCGGGCTCGCGCGTGCCGCAGCCGTCCACGCCGCTCCGGCGGTCGTGGCGGCGACGCCGCCCGGGCGCAGGTGGCGCGCCGCAGCCGTGCTCGCCGCCCCGCTGGTCGTGGACTGGGTACGTCGCAGGCCGCCGCTCGATCCCTTGCGGTGGACGGTGCTCGGGCTGGTGGACGACGCCGCGTACGGCGCTGGAGTGTGGCGCGGCTGCCTCACGGAGAGGACAGCCGCGCCACTTCAACCGCTCAGTCGTCGAAGACGATGAGGCCGCGGAGGTTCCGCCCCTCGTCCATGTCGGCGTAGCCCTGGTTGATCTCCTCGAGCGTGTACGTCCGGGTGACCAGCTCGTCGAGGAGCAGGTCGCCGCGCTTGTAGAGCTCGACGAGCTTCGGGATGTCCGTGCGGGGGTTGCAGCTTCCGTAGAGGCCGCCCTTGATCTGCTTCTCCATCAGCACGAGCGCGAAGATCGAGAGCTTCGCGTCGATCTGGCTCATCGACGAGACGCCGCTGATCGCGAGGGTGCCACCCTTGGAGGTCAGGTCGAGAGCCGGCTGGACGAGCTGCCCGTCGACGACGCCCTGGTGGATGATCGTCTTGTCGGCCATCACGCCGCGCGTGAGGTCTCCCACGAGCTCCATGGCCTCGGCGATGCTCGCGGCCTCGTGCGTCGCGCCGAAGGTCTCGACGGCAGCCTTGCGCTTCCACTCGACCGGGTCGATCGCGACGATGTTGCTCGCGCCGGCGATCTTCGCGCCCTGGACGGCGTTCATGCCGACGCCGCCGACGCCGACGATGCAGACGGTGTCGCCGACCTCGACGCCGGCGAGATAGACGGCCGAGCCCCAGCCCGTGGGGACGCCGCAGCCGACGATTGCGACCTTCTCGAGCGGCACTTCCGGATCGATCTTGATGAGCGAGTCCTCCGGCGCGACGATGTACGGGCTGAACGTCCCGATGTACGTCATCTGCGCGACGGGCGTGCCGTTGGTGAAGCACCGGTTCGTGCCGTCGAGCTGCTTCCCGGAGAGGAGCCCCGCGCCGCGGTCGCACAGCTGCGAGCGGCCGTTCACGCACCAGCGGCATTTGCCGCACGACGGCATGAACGTCGTGATCACGTGGTCGCCCACCTGCAGGTCCTTGCAGTTCGGGCCGACCTCGAGGACGACACCGGCACCCTCGTGCCCGCCGAGCAGCGGCAGCGAGTCGACCGTTCCGTCCCCCGTGATGTAGTGGTAGTCCGAGTGACAGAGACCCGAGGCGGCGAGCTTGACGAGCGCCTCCCCGTCCTTCGGCTCCTCGTACTCGATGTCCTCGACCTCCCACTTGCCACCGCCGATCTTCCACAGCAGTGCGCCCTTCGTCTTCAGATACGCCTCGCCGCTCGTTCCCCTTTTACTTGCCGGGGATGCAATCTGTGTCGCCACCGAGACCTCCGCGTTCGGCCGGACGCCGGCGCGCCTGGGCGCGCCGGCGAATGATCGTTGGACCTTAACGGTTCGGTAGGCAGAGCGTCAATCGAGACGACGCTGCGACCGCCGGAAACGACGCTAAGCTCCGGCGCGGCAGGGACGGATGAGGGAGGCGGGTTGCGGCTGCGGGTGATCCTGGTTGGGTGTGCGCTTGCGCTGGCCGCTGTGCTGGCCGCGCTCTTGGTCGGTGGCGCCGCCGCGGCGGCACTCGTCGTCGGCGTCAACGACGACGCCGCCAAGGACGACAGCGTCGTCACGTGGTTCTACTCGACGATGCAGGCCGAAGGTCTGGGCGAGAGCGCGCTCACGCTGCGCTGGGACGAGAACGCGCCGACGGCGGTTCCGGACGTAGCGGCGGTGAACCGGGCGATCGAGGACGCGCAGGCGGCCGGGTCGAAGGTCGAGCTCGACATCTATCCGCTCCACTCGCAGGTGTTCACAGGCTCGGCGGGCTGCGCGCCCTCGCCCGACCCGGAGGCCTGCGGCGACACGGCGCAGATCCAGCAGTTCGCTGCGTGGACGGGCCTCGTCGCGAAGACGTTCCCGAGCGTGCGCGACTTCATCGTCATGAACGAGTGCAACCAGCCGCTCTTCGTGAACCCCCAATGGGACTCGAGCGGCGTGAACCAGTCGGCGGAGATCTGCGGCCGAGCGCTCGCGGGCGCCTACGACGCGATCCACGCGGCGAACGGCGAAGCGTTCGTGTGGGGCGTCGGTCTCTCCCCGCGGGGCAACGACAACCCGAATGCGGCGAGCAACTCGTCGACCTCGCCCGTGATGTTCATCGGCGCGCTCGGCAAGTGGTTCAAGGCGTTCGCAGAGAAGACCGGGCGGACGACGCCGCTCATGGACGGCCTCGACTTCCACCCCTACTCGATTCCACAATCGCAGCCGTTTGCGCAGGGCTACGCCAACCCGAACCAGGCGAGCGTCACGAACCTCCCGCGCATCTACCAGGCGTTCTACGACGCGTTTCAGGGGACGTCCCAGCCGACGATCGGCCAGCAGCCGGGTGGCGGCCTGCCGGTGAGCCTCAACGAGACGGGCATCCAGACGGACTCGTCCGGGCACACGGGCTACGTCGGCACGGAGGTGAGCGCGACGCCCGCCGGCGGAGTCATCGGCGACTTCGCGACCGAGCAGTATCAGGCCTCCTGGTACTCCCAGATGCTCGCGCTCGTCGCGTGCGATCCGAACGTCAGGGCCGTCAACATCTTTCACCTGATCGACGAGCCGGCGCTCTCCGGTTGGCAGAGCGGCCTGTTCTACATCGACCGGACGCCCAAGGCGTCGGCTCAGGTGGTACGGGACTTCATCGCCGGCGGTGAGAAGTGCGCGGGAAAGAAGCAGCCGTGGACGCCGCCCGGCGTCGCGGCGGCGGCGACGTGCAAGGCAGGCACCGCCGATGTCGACAAGAGCCCGAGCAACGGCTGCGAGGTGAACCTCCGCACGAACCGGCTGAACTGCACGGCGGTGGGCGTTGTGGTGCCGAAGGCACCGCACGCGCTTCGTACCGGCTGCGTCGGGGGCCTGTTCGTCGTCGTAGCCTGCGCGAAGGGCTGGTACGACGTCGACAAGGTCTTCCTGAACGGCTGCGAGTCCAGGCAGCCGAAGGGGAAGAAGAAGCCGACCGGGACGTTGAGGCCGCCGCCGCTGCGTCTCGCCTCGGTCGTCGTCGGCAGCGGCCCCGGCCTGCCGGCTCAGGCGCGAATATTCGGCGGCGCGAAGCTCATCGCAGCCGGTGCGAAGTCGACGTTCGACGCCGAGTATGCGGGCGGCGTCTCGGTCGCGGTCGGCGATGTGAACGGTGACGGGAAGCCCGACCTCGTCGTCGGTGAGTCGAACGGGCCCGCAGTCGCGATCTTCAGCGGACTCACCGGCGCGAAGCTCAGGGCGTTCAACGCGTTCGACCCGAGCTACACGGGCGGCGTCCACGTGGCGGTCGGCGACGTCAACGGCGACGGCAAGGCCGATGTGATCGCCGGCACCGCGACGGGGGCGGGGCTCGTCAAGGTGTTCAGCGGTGGGACGCCGAGCGTGCTCGCCACGTTCGTCGCCTTCACGGCGTTCACCGGCGGCGTCACGGTCGCGGCGGGGGACGTCGACGGCGACGGCAAGGCCGACATCGTCGTCGGCACGGCGTCGGGCGCCTCTCAGGTGAAGGTCTTCACCGGTGCCACCCGCGGTCTGCTCGCAGCGTTCGCCCCCTTCCTGGGAGCAGCTGCCGGCGTGACGGTCGCGGTCGGCGACGTGAACGGCGACGGCACGGCCGATGTGATTGCGGGCACCGCGACGGGGGGCTCGTCCGTGAAGGTCTACTCCGGCGCCTCGACGACCGTCCTGCGATCGTTTCCCGGGTTCCCGCCGCCGTTCTCGAACGGTGTCGTGCTCGCCGCCGCCGACGTGAACGCCGACGGCAGGGCCGACATCGTGGTCGGCGCGGCAGCGGGGTCGTCCCACGTCAGGGTCTTCGACGCGAAGGCGCCGAAGCTGCTCCGGACGTTCCTCGGCTTTGCGCCGGCGTTCGCCGGTGGCGTCTCCGTCGCCGCGGGTTGAGTAGGATCGCCACGACCCTGACGCAGGAGGACCGCGTGGCCATCACCGTAATCGCACAGCTTCCCTTCCGCGAGGACGCGGCAGACGAGGGCCTGGAGGCGCTCGAGGAGATCCTTCCCGCCACGCGCGCCTTCGAGGGCTGCCTCGGCGTGACGCTTCACCGCGAGCAGGGGGCCCCGCACCGGGCCGTGCTCATCGAGCAATGGCGATCGGCCGACGACCACAAGGCGTACATGAGCTGGCGCGCCGAGACCGGCAGCTCGGGTGGGATGCGCTCGGCTCTCAGCGCTGCGCCCGCGATCCAGTACCTCGACGATCTCCGCGTGTACTGACGGCGATGTCGGAGCGCGAACGCGAGCGGACCGAGATCGTCCGCCGGACGTCGAAGGATCATCTCCGCCAGTACCTCGAGAGCAACGGCGCGGAGGGCGGTATCTTCCGCGGCGCGCCGATCCTCGTCCTGACGACGACGGGCTGGAAGTCGGGCGAGAAGCGAAGCGTGCCGCTCATGTTCGGCCGCGACGGAGACAACTACCTCCTCGTCGCCTCGCTCGGGGGCGCCCAGGACCATCCGTTCTGGTACCGGAACCTCGCGGCGAATCCCGAGGTCGAGATCCAGGACCGGGACGTGAAGCTCCGCGCCCGCGCACGCACCGCGACCGCCGAGGAGCGGCCGCGCCTCTGGGCGCTGATGAACGAGGTCTACCCGACGTACGCGGAGTACCAGACGCGGACGGACCGGGAGATCCCGGTCGTCGTGCTCGAGCCGCACGACTAGCCGAGCCGAGGGAGTTCCGCCGCCGGCGGGCGGTGTCGGGAGCCGCCATGCCGCGCCGGGTCGTGTCCGGCAGCAGCCGCTGTTACCGAACTGTCGCGAGCGTGTGACGGGACAGCGGCGGCGTGGCGGCGTGTTCGGCGGACCGTCGGGGTTCGGCGGGCTTTCTCGGCTGCCGGGCCGCTTGTCCTGCCGGGGCGTGTCTGGTGGCAGCCGCGGTT
>Ga0070667_100001353_pt1 | contig 21998 bp, 50 predicted proteins | sample KBSS33metaG_FD_64659 | JGI IMG/M metagenome (GOLD analysis project Ga0070667, IMG submission 64659) | Switchgrass rhizosphere microbial communities from Kellogg Biological Station, Michigan, USA - KBS S3-3 metaG | ecosystem: Host-associated > Plants > Roots > Rhizosphere > Soil ... | reverse complement strand
GATAACAGTGGCCCGCTATGGGTCGGAGGAACCCTTTTCCGATACATGAGTAAGTCGGAACGTTTTCAGGCCGCGGCTAATGACCGCTGAGGGTGGCGGTAACTCTCTGGATACTGGTCGGTAGACGAACCGGAAGTTACAGAGTTACCGTCACCCCCCCAGAAAGGGCCGTGGCCGTCTCGTAGCCAGTCGACCGCTACGCCTGTCACCATCGCGACTCGTCGTACTTTCCGCTGGTTGGGGCTTGTGGCCCCTGTTTCCCAGTTGGAAACCGTTGTGCGGGTGGCGTCCACCAGCGCTGCTAGTTCCGCTTGGTCTAGCCCGGCGAAGTCGCGTGCCTTGCGGATGCGCTCTCCGAGGGTCCATTCGGGGTAGGCCCCCGCTGTCTGCTCACTCATGGTGAGAACTCTTACGCTTATGACCAAGCTTGGTCAAGAGATGATTCCCTGAATTACGTCAAGATTGGGTTGACACCCTTTGGCCGGTGTGCAACCTTTGGCATATGCCCGATTCGAGGATCACCGCTGCCGAAGCAGCCGACGAGATCTCGAAGCTGTCCGGTCTAAAGACCACAGCTTCACAGGTCCGGTCGCTGGTTCGAAGCAAGCGGTTGCCAGTAGCCCACCAACTCCCCGGCCGCACCGGGACGCGCCTGTTCGACCGCTCCGAGGTCGAACGTGTCGCTGCCGAACTGCGGGCCGAGAAGCTTTACGAGCCCGAGGGGGCGGCATGACGGGGATACCGAAAGGGGTTCGGGTCACCTGCCCCCACTGCCAACGCGAACTCACCGCCACCACCAAAGACTGCAACGTCATCCAACTAGACGAATGGTTCCTCTCCGTTCCTTGCGTTTACTGCGGTGAACAAATCATCCGGAGGGTTCAGGGGGAGTTGGCGTTACTTCTCGCTTTGGGTGGAGCTCTCTCATCAGACCTCGCGTTAGAAGCCTCGTAATGGAACCCATCTACGAAGTGCGAACGTCCGACAGATTAAAAATGGGGTTCGTACGCCGGGCCGGCGCTGAGCCCCCCGCTCCTTGGCTTACTGGGTGGTTGGAGCGTGCGTCCGCGGAGCATATTTGTCGGCTCCTTAACGCAGACCCATTGCCAGAAGACAAACCGAAGCGGTACAGGTTGGAGTACGAGTGTCCGACCTGGCACGTCGTTGACACCGAAACGAAAAAGACGGCGATTCGCTACCGCCGCGATCTACTCCCCCACGCTGAGGCTATGGCTCGGGCCGAATGTGACCGCCTGAACGGGGGCACCAATGGTTGACCTCTGGAAGGTTGAGTTCACGGAGGCTGTTAGTGAGCTACCTCGTTGCTGGTACACCGCTGATGAAGAGTTGGTAGAGGTTTTAGCTGAGGCCCGTAAGTATGCGGCGCTAGTCCGGTTAACCCCCGTACCCGCGATGGTGACGCTGTGACCTCGTTCCTGTTACAGAAGTCAGGCGGGCAGAAGGTACCGACGTTCAGTTCCTACTCCGCGATGTTGTTCGGTGGGGTTAGCGACGAGGAACGGACCAGCCCGGTCGTGTTCATGTTGATGCGGATCGACGGAATGTTTATCCGCCCGGTCGGTTCCTTTGACGATGAAGTACTGGCGACTCGGATTGTTGAGTTGTTGAACCGTAACGGTTTGGAAGGGACACCGCTCGAAGCGCTCCCAGCGATAGGAGACGAAGGATGAGGGCGTTCGTGTTTTGTTTGTTGGGGGCTTTCGCCTACGGCCTACTCGCGGGTTGGGCCATCAAGTGAATTGGGGAGATGCCATGACGAATGTTGCTGAAGCGTTCCTAGTGATCGGTTGCTTCATACTCGTATGGAGAGCTGTAGAAGCCATATGGGAGAGCGCGGAGAAGATCAAGCAGGACAAGGCTGCCTACGATTCTGAGCGGCAAGCCTCGAGCCCGAGGTTCCAGCGGCGATGAGGGAGGCCCGCGCTATCAAGGTGCGTCCCCCCAACCTTGACGACAAAGGATGGATGTTTAACCGCGCTTACCTCGAACTCGACGAGGAAAGACTGTGGGAAGAGATCCACAACATGCTCCGAGATTTCCAATGCGAATCCGAAGTGGACGCCGTGCTGCGGGGATGTACCGCGGATCAACTGTACGCGCAGTCCGAGTACTGGTGGGTTTGCAAGGAAGAGGATTCGTGGCGGGATTCAGCCGCGCAGATCGCTCTCGGTTTACGGGTCGCGGCCGACCGGTTGCAGGACGAAGAGGACCGTAATGCTGCCTGAACACGAAACCCCTGCATGGATGGAACAGGCCCGTTGCCGTGGGTGTTCCCCGTCGCTGTTCTTCCCTACACGCGGGGAGGGCACCGAAAACGACGCCGCTAAACGGGTGTGCGCTCAATGCCCCGTTATTGATGAGTGTCTTGAGTATGCGTTGGTGAACCAGGAAAAGGTTGGGGTTTGGGGTGGTACCTCGGAGAAGCAGCGACGCAAGATTCGTCGTGCGCGGGGGATCTCGAACGCTCGCCGTCCGGTAGCGGTGTGTGGCACCGAATCGAAGTATTCGTTGGGTTGTCGTTGCGAGGATTGCGCGGAGGCTCACCGCAAGTACAACCGGGAACGGCAACAGGCGCGTCGTTGGGAACGTAGCTGGGAACGTCGGGGGTCCGCATGATCCCTACTGGTCCTGTGGCGGGTGGGTCTATCCCGTTACCCCACGGCCTGTCCCTCGCGAAAGCCCGCGCCCGTGTCCGTTTGGAGGATGGTGTGATCGGGATTCTGGTGTGTTGGCCGATCCCGGAAGCGGAACGGCGTGTGAAGGCTCGTCGTGCTTATTCGTCTAAGGCGAAGGTTCGTATCGGGGATCGGCATGTGTTGGTGTCCCCGGCTGAGATCGTGGAAGTGGTGTCAATCCCATGAACCGGGCTTTCAGTTTGGAACGTGGCGGTTCTTGTTCGGTTGGTTCGTCTCCAGCTAACCGCGATATCTGCCTCGTGGAAATGCCGAACAGGTTCACCGCGTTTACTCCTGATGAGGTGATGAGGTTGCAGGACGCGTTGGCTGGGTTCATGGCTGACCTTGTTGGACGCCAACCCCCGCAACGCTCCGACTACGAAGAACTCGAGCCCTGGTGATGAGTATCGAACCCGTTCGTGGGCTACCGGACCGACGCCGCCAAGAAGACGCCCTACAGCAACTCCGACACGCGTTGGCTCAGGTTCACGCCTACCTCCCACAACTAGCAGGAGATATCGAGGCTCAGGTTCACGGCTACCAAGAACTCGAGCCGTTGAAGAAAGACATTGGGACGTTGATGGACGACCTGAAACAGATGGTCCTCACCGAAGCGGGGAGGGATAGGCATCCGCACCCGGACGTGGATATCCGCAAGTCCATCAAACGCACCGAATGGGCCTCGAAAGATCTGTTGCGTCATCTGATTATCAATCAGTGGGGTGGGGATATGGACCTCAACCCCTTGCAGATGGTTGAACTCATGTTGGAGGTACTTGAAACCTGTGTGCCGTTCACTGGTTCTCTTGCTTGGCGGGTGGGTGCGTTGAAGGAGTACGGGGTCACCCCGGATGAGTGGTGCAAGGCCGATGAGGGGCATCTGTCCGTGTCGATCAGGGGGAAACAGTAATGAGCCAAGACAAGCGCCTCGAATTGGCGAAGCTTCTAGAGGCCGCTACACCGGGACCGTGGCTGCTGGACACCGACGCGATGTACTGCCCCACGGTTTACTGCGGCCACGAAAGCGGGTTTGGGGGTGGGATCGCTCAGGCCGAGGATCCGTATCCGCGTGGCGCGAACTCTCCGGCAGAGTCGATGGAACTGATCGTGGCGATGCACGCAGCGTTGCCTTGGTTGCTTGCTGATTCTGAGCGACTAGAGCAGATCCGTCAGGCGTTCGAGTTCTATGAACTCACGGACCCCAGCCCCGTCGAGTTCGTACGGCGGGTTCGGGAGATCCTCTGATGGCGATGTCGGAGTCCATCGATCTGTTGGCTGCCGCGCTGGTGGCTGCTCAGGGCGAGTTCGAGCCGGTCGGGAAAGACAGCCTGAACCCCCACTATAAATCGAGGTTTGCTTCGCTCGCGAACGTGGTTGACACGATCAGACCGATCCTCGCGAAACATGGGTTAGCGGTGTCGCAATGGCCTTCTGAGGGGGACACGTTGGTGACGATGTTGTTGCATTCGTCGGGGCAGCATATTGCGGCTCCGATGCCGTTGCATCTCGCTAAGTCCGATCCGCAGGGGATGGGGAGCGCGTTGTCGTATGCGCGTCGGTATTCGTTGATGGCGGTGTTGGGGTTGGTGTCTGGTGATGAGGACGACGACGGACAAGCAGCCTCGAAATCGGCGGGTGACGCGTTCGACAACGCGACGCCTGTTCCGGTGGATCCGAAGGTGGAACTCGGGTTGGCGATGAAGAACGCCGCGGAGGGCGGTGGGAAAGCTGAGCTCGAGGATTTCCTTTCTGAGTACGGGATCCCGAAGAAGCCGTCTGAGATGTCTGCGCCGGATATGGCGAAGGTACGTCAGAAGCTTGCTGAGATGGCTGAGGGCGTCTGATGGCGTTCCGATGCCGACACGGCTGGCATTCCTGGCGGTTCATTTCCATGAGCAACCGCCGCGACATCGATACACAGGTGGGGACCTACTACGTCTGCTGCCTAGTCGAGGAATGCCGTCGTTGCGGGTTGAAACGAACCCGCGATAGCGCGCCCGTTCCTAAGAGGGTGAGGGTCTGATGTTTTGGGGTGGTTGGGGAACTGATGGTGAGGATGACGAGGTAACCCCACCACGCACAGAACCGACACGCGCAACAGAAATGTCGTTGTCTGATCGTGTTGAGCCGCCTGAGTGTTCTCGGTGTAAACGACCGAACGCTGAGTATCGGGTATACGGCGACGCCTGCTGCCAGTTCTGTTTGACCCTGTGGGAAAAAATTAAGAAGTTCAACCAGGGGATATTCGATGACTGAGGTTGAACCGAATTTCAAGCAACCGAAAGCTAAGAAGGCGAAGGGCCGAGCACGCCCCGATGAGCCCCTTGCGGATTTGTGTGAGCTCCAAGGCCCCACTTGCGCGGGGAAAGCGTCGCAACGGCATCACAAGCTCCGTAGGTCCCAAGGTGGGACGGATGACAAGTCGAACACTATTGATTGTTGTTGGACGTGTCACAACGTGACGATCCACGGTAACCCTGCGCTCGCGTATGAGATGGGTTGGCTTGTGAGGCGGTCGGGATGAGGTCGTTCACTGTCACTGTCCCCGGCAAACCGGTGTCGTTGAACGCGGAACGATCAGCGCATTGGACAGCCCGCCACGCGTTCACGTTGAAGTGGCGCACCGACGCCTACCACCTAGCTCTCATGCAGCGCCCTATCGAAAGGTTCGAGCGGCCGGTAATGGTCACCATTCAGCATTGGCAGAAGAAGGGGACGATGGCTGACACAGCGAACGTGGTACCGAGCGCGAAGGCTTGCATCGACGGTCTGGTGGACGCTGGGGTCATCACGAATGACACAGGGGAGTACGTGGCGGGCATCCTGTTTCTGGCCCCTCAGCGTGGTCCTGATGGCCTAGAGATCCGTTTGGATGAGGTTGCGGCATGAGCGTTGAGGTTTCTTCCTCTGTCCTAGAGCTAGCCCTAAAGGGAGCCCTCGAAGTCAAGGTCGGTGAAGCGTGGCACCAGATCAGCAACGAGGGCGGCACCTACATGGACGTGATGTGTTCGTTGGTGCCGGTGTTCTCCCAACCAGAGCCGTGCCCTTGGTGCAGCGGAACCGGACAGCGGAAGGAATTCACGAACTGGCACGAAATGGTCTGCCCGCACTGTGGTGGGTCTGGTTATCCGTCCACCATCACACTCACCACGAAATGCCCCGAGTGCGCTGGCGCTGGCTGGACGGTGGTGGGTCAGAACTGGGGCGACCCCTATGGCGAGCAGGCGCAATGCTCGTGCGACGACGGCCAGGTGCCTCGTCTCTCGGCCCATCTCGAAGCAGTCCTACCGGTGTTATCCGAAGCCGAATGGGAGGCGTCACCGAGGCAATCCGCGCTGATCCTCACGGCCTCCTCCGCCGTGCTCCATCTGTACCCGAAGTCCTTTGAACCGGTCTTTCATCTCCGCGAACACTTCCAGATCGGTGGTTGGGCTGTGTTGCTCTCCGACCTGAGGCCGCTATGAGTTATTCGGCTGGTATTCCTGATGACGCGATCTGTGTCGAGTGTGGTCGTACAGGAACAGATTTAGAACGCATAGAAGATAGTTACCGGTGTCATGGTTCTTGGGAGTGTTCGAGCATCGTGAGGCGTAGGAGTATTCAGCGGGCTTGCGGAGTGGAAGACGAATGACGCCCTACTACCAGGACGATTTCGTCACGATCTACCACGGAGACTGTCGGGAGGTCCTGCCGGCGGTATCAGGGGATGTCGTCCTTACTGACTTCCCGTATGGGATAGGGGTCGACTACGGCGACTCGTTCAAGGACACGCCCGAGTATCTAGACGAGATCATCCGTGACGTGTTACCTCTTGCCCTTGCTGCCGCGCCTGTTGTGGCTCTCACATCCGGTGTCGGGAACGCGTGGCGCTACCCGCGGCCGACGTGGACGCTTTGTTGGCACCAGTCGAACGCTCCCACCGCTTCCGGTAAATGGGGGTTCAATATGTGGCAACCAGTGTTGGTCTACGGCACCGACCCATACCTCAAGCGTGGGCGAGGTCGCCGGCCCGATGTGATCTCGGTGGGGGCGTCCGGCACGGATCTAGTCGAGTCGCGCAATAGTGGACACCCTTGCCCGAAGCCCTTGGGGCCGTGGAAGGCCGTTCTCAACCGTGTGTCGCCCGACGTGACCGACATCGTTCTTGACCCGTTCATGGGGGCCGGGACGACGTTGGTGGCAGCGAAGTACCGAGGGCGCAAGGCCATCGGTATTGAGATCGAGGAGCGGTATTGCGAGATCGCCGCAAAGCGCATGGGGCAGGAAGTTCTCGACTTTGGTGGTGCCGCGTGAGGGTCTGTGTCGTACAGGCGTTCGTTGGTAGCATGGGAACGGGCCAAGAAGGCGCGACTACCACGAAGCGCCCCCTTAGCCCTGAACCAACCCAACCTCTGACGAAGGGCTGATCTGCTGTGGACGATACCCCCCCGGTCAAGAATGCGCCATTTTCGATGATCCCCGAGTCGCTGCTTCACAGTGGAGCGAGCGACCGGGCCGTACGCCTCTACGGGGTACTCCAACGATTCGCTGGTGCTGACGGCCGTTGCTTCCCGACGCGTAGGGCGCTAGCTGAGAAATGCGGCTGCTCCATCGCGTCGATTGATCGCGCTACCGCCGAACTCAAATCGGTCGGGTTGCTGACCGTTCAGTCTCGTAAGCGTCCCGATGGCAGTTTCGGGGCTAGTTCGTATGTTCTCCCTGCTCAGTCCCAGTCATCACCAGTGAGGGTACCTACCTCCACGGGTGAGGGTACCTCTACTCACCAGAGAGGGGGGGTGCTATCACCCGTGACGCAGCAAGAAGGAGAGTCAGTTAAAGAGAACCAGATAACGAAAGAAACAACCCCCCAACCCCCCAAGGGGGAAACCGCCGCACTGTTCGCTTTGTGGCAAACCGTCACCGGGCACCCAGGAACCAAACTCGACAACGACCGCAAACGCCGCATCGACGCCGCTCTCAGATCCCACGGGTTCGCTGACTGCTCCGACGCGATCCACGGCGTGATGCTCTCGTCCTGGCATATGGGCGACAACCCGTCAGGGCGTGTGTACGACGCCATCTCAGTGATCTTCAAGAACGCTGAGAAGCTGGAAGGGTTCAGGGATCTCTACCGGAACGGACCTGCCCGTGGCACGGTGAAACTCGGGGATGGCGCGTCGATCATGCAACGTCGGGCGCAGGCCCGAGCGAACGGCTCGAACGTGATCACCATGCAGGGGTTGACGGCATGAGATCCGACAAGGCCATCGTGCGGTCCACCGGGTTCGGTTGGACGATCTGTTGCGAGATGTGCCGCTACCGGGACGTTCGTGCCGATGAGGCCGACGCTCTCGCTATGGCGGCGCTCCATAACCGCAGGAATCACCCGTGAACCCCGTAGCGGCCGAACAGGCGCTCGGGGAGATGTTCATCATGTGTACCGGCTGGACCGACGACCTCGTAGAGGCATGGGTTCGTAAGACTGCGGCTCATTGCACCGATGCGGGCGCTATCGCCGCCGCCTCTACGACGTGGGTGAATAACGCTAAGGAGCGGTGGGTTCCGGCGTTCGGGGCTTGGATGGAGGTTTACTGGCAGGAGATCCGGCATCGGGAGATGACCCGACCGGCGTTGCGGAGCGGCGAGGAGGAAATCTCGTTGGCGGAACACATTCGACGGCTCAAATTGAGGACAGATGCGGAGGGGAAGGTCGAGTTGGCTAGGTGGAGGAAAGTTCCTGGCGACGTGTTCGGTTCGGAGTGGCGCGCCGCGCTTGGTCGGGACCCGGCATGAAGATGCTCGGGAAGCTCGGTTGGCACGGCCAGTGCTCTTGCTGCTCCGGTCCTAGCGCTCGCGAGACCATCAAGGCGCAAGAGGAACGTCAGTGGCGCGCCGAACTCGAGGACGAACTAGATGCTGGCGTGACTTACTGCGTATTCCATAAGGAGAAAAAATGAGCCAAGAAGGAGCGACGAAGTGATGAAACCGGGGGAAACCGCAACCAGGACCGCCATCGCGGAAGTGCTAAGGCAGACGTTCCCAGCAGCGGCCACTATCGACTTCCTTGTCGTGGCCGACAAGATCCTCGAGGCTTGCGCCATCAAGTCAGTGCAAGCGATCAACCGTCGAGAGGCAGCGTCCCAGAAGGCGCTACAAGCCGTGCTGGACATGTACGGCGAGGCGATGGGCGGGCTACAGGATCGGATCGACTCACTGGAAGCTGAGCGGTCTTCGTTGCTGCTCCAGTTGTGCCAGTCGATCGAGCCTGCGGGTTTACTGGAAGAGAGATAAACCATGAGCCAAGAAGCGGGCCGCTACGAGGAATACGACGAGATCGAACTTCTGATCGACACGGACCCGATCGCGCTGGGCCGGCTAACGCGGGCTTTGGAGGTGAGGGTTCAATCCCTAATCCAAGCCGGCCACGAAGCAACGGTGAACATCCCGGCGAGGGTCGAGGCAATGAAAGCGGTCATCGACCACGGCTTGTGGAACGGCTCGCCTCTTGACGCTCTCAGGTTCGTTGACCGCGAGCTTTCTGCGCTTCTTGGCGATTTGGCTGTTTGGAAGGCGGTAGTAAACCAATGAGCGCCCGCTACCCCGCACCTGATGGAGGGATCTGCACGAAATGCGGGACGCCCTACGTTTGGTCCCGAGGTGCTTGGCATTGCCCAACCGCCGAGGCCGAGGCCGACGCCTATAGGGCTGCCGTCGCAGCGGAGAAACGAGCCAAGAAGGCGGCGGTAGACCAATGAGCGAAAAAGAAGACGACTGCGAGATTTGCGCCCAACTGGACGGCGAATCAGGCAAGGACAGCGCCGCGGATCTGGTCGTGACCGCGTTCATGGAACGCATGGACTCTCTCGGCTACGAGTTCGCCCCCAAGGGCAGGATCGACGCCTTGGTTTCTGCTGGTGAAGCACTAGCCGAGCTGTGCGGTGAGCTTCGCAACATCATTTGGATGGTCGAGCACCACAAGGGGCTACACGGTTTGAAGTGGGAGTCCTTTGATCTGAGTAGCGACAAGGTCCGCGGCGTGTTGTACCCGACCACCGACGAGGACTCTCCATTCACTGCTGCTCTTGGCGAGTGGCGTCGGGTTTCTGGTTTAGAGGGGACACAATGAGCAGCGTCAAGGCACCGTGGACCGATGAACAGGTCGCTGCACTGAACATCAACCAGCGCTCCGGCCACATCCACCCGTACACCTGTGGCAACTGCCGAGACAACGGCGTCGAAGGTGAATGCGAACTGGTCGCTACCACTCTCGGCTGGGTTTGCCCTACTTGCGACAACACCCAGGACTGGTGCCACCGATTCAGCACCGAAGTGATTCCGTCGCCGTGGCCTGGTTTAGAGGGGAACAAAGAATGAGCGGCAACCCTGGTTCTGACGCAGCGAGAGCGGAGGGTTGTATTTGTGCCGTGCTCGACAACAACCACGGACGGTTCCCGGTGTTCGAGGCTTACGGCGATCAACCCGCGGGTTGGTGGATCACCGAGGGCTGCCCCCTCCATGCAGCGCCCGATTTGAACGGCTGGGAGGCCAAATGACCGGCGCGTGGAAATGTCGCTTCTTCGGCCACAAAGAACCCACCCTCACCCACCGCCAAATCTCACGCCCCGATGGTGGCGGGTACACGATGGGTGTCGGTCATCATCGTTGCCCTAGATGCGGCGCTACTTGGGTGGCTGACATCCGAGGTTTCTATGCCTGACGTAGCCGTGATTGTCCCTGTTCTTGGCAGACCGGAGCACGCTGCCAGGTTCTGCGGGAGTTTCTTCGTTTCAACCCCCCCCAACCGGGCGAGGGTCGTTCCGGTCATGTCCGACCACGACCCGATCGACGACAAGACGTGGGACACGACGTGGGAGGCGTGGGAACAAGCAGGAACCGAACCTTGGTTGATTGAGGGGGTGGGGTCGCATACGTTCGCGGCGAAAGTGAACTACGGGTACCAAATCACTGAGGAACCGTGGCTCCTGCTGGTCGGGACGGATGTCGTGTTTCAACCTCGGTGGCTTGAGTCTGCTCTCATCACCGCCGAGTTGTCCGGAGCGAAGCTGGTCGCGACGAATGACCTGCATAACCCTGCTGTGATGCAAGGCCGTCACGCCACCCACCCACTCATCGCCCGCGCCTACATTGATGAGGTTGGGGCGTCTTGGGATGGTCCGGGGATGGTTTGCCATGAAGGGTACGCGCACTGCTGGGTTGACAACGAGTTCTCCCAGGCCGCTCAGGATCGTGGGGTGTTCGCTTATTCGTCTCTGTCGATAATTGAGCATCTCCACCCTGTGTGGGGGACAGGGGAGGATGATGAGGTGTACCGGTTGGGGAAATCCAGCGAAGACGCGGATGAGGCGTTGTTTATGGAGCGTTGGCGTAGATACGGGGTGAAGCCATGAAGGTTTGGGTGGTTACCAGCGGGAGTTACAGCGACTACCAGATCGAGCGGATCTTCTTACGAGAGGAAGACGCCACCACATACGAGGCGGGCGACATAGAGCGTCGCGTTGAGGAATACGACGTGGTGTCAGCGTTAGGTGAGCAGGTCACGGTGCTGGTGGTAGACGAAATTGTGGTCACGGCACGTTACGGTCATCCCCACGAAACGTTCCGCACCTATTGGTACGGTCCGGACGATGATGAGATAGCGGGCCTACCAGCGTGTAAGGCCGGCGAACTTTGGAAGTCGGCTTACATGCCGGATCGGGGGATTTTGGTGCGGGTGGAGGGGACGGACCACGAGCGGGTTCGGAAGGTGTTCTCCGAGAAACGCGCTCAAGCGGTGGCGATGCTATGAACACTGACCCACTCAAGTTCAAGGAGGCTCAACCGTTTCCCCATTTGGTGCTCGACGGCGCTTGCCCGGAAGAGATCCTTGAGGCTGCCATGCCGGCGTTCGATGAAGCTTCGTGGCAGGTGTTTAACGGTACCCATGAAACGAAAGCCCAAGCCCTTCCACCCCCCGCTGCGGTACCGGTGTTTCATTGGATGAACTCACTCCGCCCGATGCTTGAAGAGATGACGGGAATCTCAGGGTTGGAGCTCGACCTGCTCGGGGGAGGCTTGCATCAAACCAAGATGGGGGGCAGGTTGGACATGCATGTCGATTTCAACCGTCACCCGGACGGCAGGTATCGCCGTTTGAATATGCTGTTGTTCGCTAACAAGAACTGGCAGGAAGGCCACGGCGGGATCCTTGAGCTAGGGATCAAAGCCGACAACGCGATGGGGATGCGAGCCAACCGGATCGAACCCATCTGGAACCGGCTCGTCGTGTTTCAAACAGGCGAGGACACGTGGCATGGTCATCCGTGGCCCTGGGCGAACCAGGAAGGCCCTCGTAGATCGTTTGCGGGGTATTGGTACACGCGAGAGAAACCCGCCACAGTCGGGCGGGAACACTCAACGGTCTGGGCCGATGACTGACATTCGCCCGGTCACACTCACGCTAATGAACCTGCCCAAAGTCCAAGCGTTCATCGACGCTGCCTTAGCGCTAGAAATAGCGGTCGGGCTCGGCAGCGACACCCACGACGCACTTATGGCGCTTTCCAAGGCTCGACAGGCTCTCTACGACAGCCAGTAACGGGCAACTGGGGTAGGGTATCTATCTGGATTTTCGCAAATTTTGGGGGACGGTCGGATCCCAAGGTGAGCGGGGTAGGTCGTACCGGTCCGCTAACTGATACCACCTAGAGCGCGAAACGTCGAGTGCTCGACACACTCCGGCGACCGATCCACATTCTTCCAGAAGCTCGGAGAGTAGCTGGCGTTTCTGCTGGTGGTGGTTGGTGAGTAACGCGGTTTGGCGGGCCGCTAGATCGGAATCTAGGGCCCGCAAACGCTCAACAAGATCAGAGGTCATCGGACCCAGTAGGTGACGCCATCGAAATCCACCGCGGTGTAGTCCATCTGGAGCTCTCGCGCCGCCTGCTCCCAGTCGATGCATCGGAACGGCCAAGCCTCGGCCAGTTCCCGCGCCTCATCGGACGGCATCACATCGTCGGCCAGTTCTTGCGCGTAGGTCGTGAAATAGCTGTCCCGGATCAGGGTTGCCCCGTACTCCCAGTCTTCGGAGTAGTCGGACGCTTCGGCGGCTAGCGCCTTGAGCGTGTCGAGCTCGGCCTGGTCGAAGTCCTCAACGTCTTCGGTCTCGCTCAATTCGAGCATGGCCTCGAGCTCGGTGATCCGTTCGATGATCTCTCGGCTGTCGATGACATCCTGGTACTTGTCGATTCGTGTTGTGTTCATTGCCCACCATCCTTTGTTTAGGGAGCTTGAGAGCTCCCCATCTACCCCCAACTGGTGAGGGCAGATAGGGAACCATCAAACCTCGCGGAGAACCCGCCTGTAGATGATCCGGTAAGCGCCACCCTCGTTCTCGACGTAAGCCTTGCGGTCGGTCACCACCTCTGACCGTTTCGTGCTAGCGGTCAGATCCTCCCATCCCTGCCCGTAGTCGCCCTGTAGGACGTAGAGGTACTCGTACTTGTTCATGCTGATACCAGAACCTTTCCGAGATGCCGGCGCACTTTCACGTCAACATCGTCTGCCCAGTCTTTATCGGGCCGGTCGGGGAGCTCCGAACCCAGTAGCAGGGCCCTAGCCACTTTCTCCGCGTAGTCACGTTTGGGCTGATAGACCAGTCTGCCCAGATAGGCCGATAGAGCGTCCGGGAACGTCACGGACTCGGAGACTGTCACCGTTGGTGCGGGGGGAGGGTAGAACGCGTCGACAGCGGTTACAGGCGCTGGTCGTTCCACTTCGATCTCACGCGATATGGTCACTTTCGGCTCCCTCTTGACTCGCCCACCGTTTCGGGAGGGAGCCTTTACACGTCCCTTATCGGTCAGGTCGACGATTGCCGGCACCTTCAGATACTCCCCAACGAGATCCCGAACCTCGGCAGTGGAACACCGCGCCTTAGTCATCGGCGCTACCCGCTGGCCATGAACCAACGGCAAGTCGACAGCCTCGATCACCCACGGTGTCTCACTCCCGGCGAGTTCTTTAGGTAGCCAGAACCCGGCGATATCACCAGCCAACATCGCCCGGTTGCAAGCCTCATACAACGCTCGGAGCTCTTTAGGGCAATCCGAACCCTTCCCAAACTTGGTGGAAGAGAACCCGGCCCGAGTCATCGTGCTAGCCGACGACCTCCAAGCCGCGCACACTGACGAACCCCGACCAGTCGGCGCACCCCACTCGATACGGGTTACAGGCTTACGGTCAAACGAGAAAGCTTCCATCTCACTCACCAGCCTTCAGCTCGGCCCGCAACCCCATAAGCCGCTCAACCTCGCCGTAATCCCCACGCAACTGAGCCTCGTAAGCCTCATCCAACAGCGCCGCATCGTTCATAGCGCACTGCTCCGCCTGGTCATACCAACCCGACATGACAACTCTCTCAATCCCAGCCACGCCCACCGCGGCTGACAACACCAACCGTAAACCCCCCACTCACCACTGTCAACCCCCGAATACACACAAACCCAAACAAACCCCAACCCAACCCCAAACAACCCACCACCACCACCAACCACCCCGCACCAAAGTGCAACGAGCAGGTTGCACATCTACTTGCAGATTGCAAGTAACTCTCGGATTCTCCCTGGATACGTTCGATAATGGGCAGTATCACACGACTCTTGGTGTATCTCGACCCATATCAAACCAACAACACCAGGCAACCGAGCTCACCACCCCCAGAAACCACGCAGAGAGACGGAAACGACCTGCTCACCCCCCTCACACGCCCGTAATTACAGCCACCGGACCCGGGTATGTGCCGACCCACCCCCGCACACGTAGATGTGGTAGCCCGCTATACGTGTGTGTGACACCGCTTGTAAGTACTTTGTGTGTACATCCCGTAGGTGCTGGTTAGAGACCTAGAACGGGTTTACCGCCAGTACAAACATCTGACCTCCTGCGGAGACTCAGATGTGTCTCCAACTCGCCGTTGCTTTGCCGGCTCGCCGGATGAGTCCACGTTATCACATTGTGGAAGTGGTGGTGGTGGATGCCTGTTTTCTATGCTTCGGTTTCGAATGTTGGCTGGTCAGAGGCTTAGAACTTCATCCACCCTATGGTGAGGTCCGCTGGTTGCGTCCCGTATAGGCGGGTCATGCGGTCGATGTGGTCCTCGGCGTCAGGGTAGCTTCCTGCCGTGAGGAGTCCTGTGCCGTTGGCGTCCCATCGGGGGTCGGATTTTGAGCGGACCCACCACTCGCCTTCTTTGATCATTCGGGTCCTTTGAGGATCATGCGGCAGGTGCGGTGAACCCACCCCAAACCGTGGATGCTCTTCGTTATCTTCGCGCCCTTCAAGTAGTTCTCGCCGCAGGCGCGGCAGACGCCGGGGTGGTTCGCTTCGATGTGGTCCGCTAACGCTGCCCCGACTGTCATGTCAGGTACCGCGGGGGTTCGATCTTGAAGGGTGGGCCGACAGGGCGGAGTTGTTCGCCGAGAATCTCGAGTTCTCGGGAGTCGAGTTCTCCTTCCCAGAACAGCCTGAAGTGGTAGTTCCCTTCGACGTACGCCCCGTAATCTTGGAGGGCTTTCGCGATTACCAGGGCGCGTTGGCTGAACTGTTGGAACGGGGAGGCTGGCCCTTCTAGCGGGATCCCAGCGGGGATAGCTACCAGCCAACCGACATCAACGCCTCGCATATCGACGGATAGGACGTGGCGGATGATCCCGTTGTCGGTTTCCTCGATGGTGACGAAACCAGGGAACTTCGCGAGCTCAACCTTCATAGTGCCCCCATCCTAAACGGGTGGCTCCCCCGGGAAACGGTGGGCGAAAACCGGGGGGCCTACCCAAACCTTGATGGTAGTGGTTCTCACAACCATTCTCAAGGGTTAGTCTCCTGGGTATGGCTTCGGTCGTCTACAAGTGGGCCCACGAGATGTGGGCTGTCCGGTGGCAGGAGTTCTTGAAGGCCCACGACCGTTTGGCTGAGGTCCCCGAACCGACCCGGACACAACTCGCGGCCCAGTGGGCGATCCAAGCGATCCCTCGTACGATACCCCGATGATGGTTCCCATTCTCAGATACGCTCGAACCCATGTTCGCTGATATCACGACCTCTGACCTGATCTTCGTGCTCGTGATTATCGGGATCCTTTGCGGTGTCGTCTGGCTGATCCAACACCTCCGCTAATGGGCTGGTTGCTGGTGGTGTCGTGTCTGGTTACCTGCTGGTTCCTTTACGAATGGGCCCGCGAACACTCCTAGGTCACCAGTGTTCGGGGTCGTCTTCGTCGTGTAGGTAGAACCAGCGGGTGATCGCGAACGCCGCGGCGAACCCGATGACGGCTACCAACACCCACATGCCACGACCCTACTATCGGATACGGGGCGTACTCGCTGACTCTACTGCCCAACTGACGGACCAATCAGTTCGTCTTGACTTTGGTAACGGTTCCCAGTATCGTTCCGCATTGTGGAATGCCCCGGCGCGGTTTGATGGCACCGAGCGAATCCCTCGCCGCGCTCCGCGCCGAAGGGAAAGAACGCCGACGCCAAGCCCGCGCTGAAGCCCTCCGGGTCCGTCAGGAAGCCGCCAAACTCCGCAACGAGAAACAACGCGAAGTCAAACACACCCTAAATCAGACGGCGGATCGGAAACAACGCTACCTCGACGCTCTCAAAGCCGGAGCCACCAAAAGGGAAGCCCGACTTCAAGCCGTAGGGAACCACGGCACCCGAATCGTTCCCCTTTCCGAACCCACCGTCCGGAAATGGCGGGAACGAGACATCGAGTTCCGCCGCGCCGAATCCGCCTTGTATTCACCAGGTGGTGACCAGGAGGGGTTCGATCCGCTCGACCTCACGTTCGCGTCGTTCCGTAAACAGTTCTTCGGGTACGACACCCCACCCCACCAGAAAGCGATCGTCGCCGCCCTCAAGAAAGCGATCCAGTCGCATCAACGCACGATCACCCTCATCCTCTGCCCCCCGGAAGCGGGGAAGACCTCAACGATTGAGGATTGGATCTGCGAACAAATCAAAAACAACCCGAACGTCCGGATTGGGATTGTGTCGTCCACCCCGACCCACGGCCGGAAAATCATCGGGAAACTCAAGAAACGGTTAACGACCGACACCTCGGCGTATGTGCAACGGTGGGGTCCGTTCTACGAGGGCGGCCAAGAGAAACTGGGTAGGCCGTGGGCGTCTGATCATTTCACGATCCTCGGGAACGCGTCCGATGAACGTGACTACACGCTGTCGGCGTTCGGGTGGGACGGGTCAATGATCGGTACCCGTTGGGATCTCGTGATTTGCGACGACATCCAACCCTTCAAACTCCTGTCGCAGACCGACAAGATCCTGAACACCTTCAAACAGGACATCTATACGCGTGTCGGCGCTGACTGTCCGATCGTGTTCATCGGTAACCGGGTTGGGATGGGGGACATCTACGAAGAAATGCTCGCCACCCCCGCTTTCATTGACCATCTCGTGACGGTGCCGGCGTTGGATGACAACGGGGAGTCGTTCTGGCCGGAGAAATGGCCTACCGAGGCGTTGCTTCGCACCAAAGTCGTTGTCGGTGAGGACGTGTGGTGGCGGAACTACATGCAAAACCCGAAAGCCTCCGGGAAAGGCTCATTCTCCGAGCTGCTAGTGGAACGGGCTCTTGATAAGACGCAGGATCACAACAAGCCTGCTACGGCGACGGGGGTTGTGGTTGGGGTGGACCCGGCGATTTCGGGTGGGTGCGCGGTGATCGCGTGTGCGTACAACCAGCAACGTCTCGTTGTCTTGGATCTGGCGTACCATTTCGATCTCGGGTCGAACGAAGCGATCATCAACGCCGCGAACCTGATGGCAACCACTTACCAGGCGAAAACGGTGGTGATTGAACAGAACGCGATGCAGAAAGGCATCGTCCGGGACGAACGGTTCGATCAGTTGGCGTCGTACGGGAATTATCGGATTCAATCTCATCAGACCGGGATCTTGAAAACGGATCCGGTGTGGGGTGTCCCGGCGATGGCGGACTCGATGCGTCGCGGTGAGCTCGTGTTGGCGTGGGGGCCTCTTTACTGTCAGGAACGTTTGCAGCCGTTGGTGGATCAGTTGACGCGGTGGCGTCCCGATATCCCAACGAAGAACCTTCGCCAGGATTGCGTGATGGCTTTGTGGTTTGCGCATAAGTGGTGGAAAGAAAACCGGAATGTTGAGGCGCAAGGGGAGAACTGGAACACCGGCCACGCGTTGCCGTGGGCGGCTCATCAATACGCGAAGACAGGATAAGAGATGGCTGAACCTATTACTGTGTGGCATAACCGTGGCGGTGACGACGGGGCCGGTGGATATGTGAAACCGGTCGGGTTTGTTCAGGTCGGTGCCACCGGGTCGACGGTCGCGGCGGGGAACGATGCCCGTTTGCATACGTACACGACCGGGGCTGCTACGTCGGTCGCGGATGGTGGGACGATCACTCACGGTTTGGGGGCGACCCCGACTGTTGTGTTGACGCAAGCGTCTGTGTCTTCGGAGTTCGTGTCGGTCACAGCGTTGTCCGGGACGACGTTTACTGTCGCGATCAAGAAGGACACCGGCGCGGCTGGGACGACGCAAACCGTCTACTGGAAAGCCGAGTAATGGGCCGGATAATCGGGGTAGCAGCGAACCGTGGCGGGGGTCCCGTTGTCCTCACCATCCCTCCCCCGTCAGGTGACACGACCGGAGCTACCGACGCTGCCGCTATCCAAGCGGTCATCAACGCGTCGAACGTTGGGGACACCGTCTATTTCGGCGCTGGCACATGGTATGTGAACGCGACGATTTCTTTGAAACCGAAACGCTATTACGTCGGGGCCACCCGCGATAACTCGATCATCAAACAGGCGAACTCCACGAACCTGTCCGCCGTTCTCGCTTCCGAAGCGTGGCTCGCCACGACCGGTGCCGCGGTTGCTGACTCCCCGACGTACATCAAGGATTTGGGGATCGACGGGAACAAAGCGAACCAGGCGTCCGGGTCCGGTATCGGGCTGGTCACGATGACGTTCTGGAATGATATTTCTCGGCTACTGGTTCAGAACACGTTTGGTGACGGGATCCGTCTCACCGACACCCGCAAGGATTCCACGGTTCTCTCCACAACAACCGCGGTGGAGAACCACATCTTCAAATGCGATATCCGTCACGCTGGGGCGCATGGGATCCACATCGCGGACTCGGGGGCTTCGCAAGTCACTGACGGTTGGGTGATGGATTGCATCATCCACGACGTTGTTGGTGACGGGATCCGCATCGAGTCATCCGAAGGGTGGCTGGTCCAAGGGAACCACCTGTACTCGATCCCGAAGAACGGGATTTTCTGTGGCCGCGGGTATTACACGCGGGTCATCGGGAACTACATCGAAACATTCGGGAACTCCACCACACCGGGGAACTACTCGGGGATAGCGTTCGGTGACGGCACCCTGGGGTGGATCTCGTCGCAGGGACCGATCTCGATCGTTGGGAACGTCGTCAAGTATTCGACCGCGGCGGACGCCGCTTCGTTTATCCGGGGGATCCGTGTCGGGGCGGGCACGAACCATACCGGTGAGATCGTTATCACTGGTAACGGGCTGCATGGCACAACCCACCCGGGGACATCGGTCGGGATTCTGGTAACGAACCAGGATTCAACGGCGACAGTGAATTGTTTGATCGGCCCGAACTTCAAGGTCGGGTGGGACACTCCTGTTTCCCTTTCGGCGAACAGTGGGACGCTTACCGCTCCCGGGTTGCGGTCCAAGACGCTCACTGTTGCGGTCCCAACGAACGCAGAGAACATTTCGATCATGCATTGCGACGACGCGATCACGATCACGAAAGTTCACGCCGTTGTCCGAGGGTCGTCGAGCCCGTCTGTCACGTTCAATTTGCCTCACGGCCTTGATCGTTCCGCGGCTGGAACGAACCTGTTCAGTTCCGATCAAGCGATCACGTCGACGACCACCGGTACGGAACTTGTCACGTTCAACGACGCGACGCTCGCCGCTGACGAGATGTTGTGGTTTACCACATCGGCAGCGTCAGGGACGCTTCTTGAGATGGTGGTCACCGTCTACTACATGGTGGACGCCGCATGAAATCTTTGTTCTTCGGTACGCAAACCACGGCCGCGTCAACGTCAGCGACGAACTACATCTATCCGGCAGGGTCGAATGTCGCTACGCCTTCATCGACCGAAGCGATCCGCCAAATCCCGATGCCGGTCGCCGGGACGATCAGGAACTTCGCGGTGACACACGACGTTGCTCCCAGCTCCGGGAAGTCGTGGTTTTACAGCGTACACAAGAACGGGGCTGCGACGGGGGTGTCTGTCACCATCGCGGACACCGCGGTTTCCGCGGTGGATTCGACGAACTCGTTCGCTTTCCAACCGGGCGATCTGATCTCAATCGCGGTGGTTCCCACCGGCACCCCAACCGCGCCGGGGATCTACTACTGGGATATGGAAGTCAACGCGGCCGGGCAAATCATCATCGGCGGTAACGGCAACACCCCCTCGAACTCGGCTACGAACTACACGAATCTCCAAGGCCCCGCGATCACGTCATGGACCGCGACCGAAACCAACGTTCAAGGTATCTGCCCGACCGGGGGGACGATCTCGAATCTTTATGTTCACGCTTCCGGCGCGGCGAATACGGGGGCGTCGTACACGTTCACGGTCCGCGACGGTGGGGATACGGCGTTGACGTGCGCGATCTCCGGGTCGAGTCAAACCGATAACTCTGATCTGACCCATTCGTTCACGGTCGCGGCTGGGGATAAACTGGCGTTGAAATGTGTTCCCGCTTCCACCCCCGCGGCTCGTTCGTTCTGGTGGTCCTGCCTGTTCACCCCGACCGTGGACGGGGAGTCGTGGTTCTCTTTCGGGAATAGCGCGGTCCCGTCCGCTTCGGCTACGAACACTGAGCAAGGGTTCCTGGCGGGGGCTAACGGATGGAACGCCACCGAAGCGAACGTTAAAGGGTTCATCGGTCCGCAGACCTTGAAGAACTTTTATGTTTCGCTGGTGACCGCGCCCGGTGGGGTCACGACCCGCAAGTTCACGGTGAGGAAAAACGCGGGTGACACGGCGCTGAACCCGACGATCACTGGGGCAGCGACCACTCAGAACGTAACGGCTGATGTCTCGTTCGCTCGCGGTGACCAGTTCGATATTCACTCCGAGCTCACTGGCTCACCCGCTGCTGCTACCGGAGGGGTCCACATGGGTTTCCTGGTTTACAACGCTCCCGCCGCGCGTCGACGCCCGGAGGTGATCTGATGCCCGAATACAGCCCTACTTCTTGGTTGACGTGGGAGGAAATCTGCCAGATCGTCACGTCCCGCCGCGCTTCGGACGCGCCGTGGAAACGACAGATGCAAGCCGTGAAACAGCAGTACAACGGTGATTACATCATTCCGCTCCCCGAAGTGAAAGGTTCCCCCGAAACCCAAGGACTCTCACCGGCACTTGTTTCGTCCGCGATTGATAACAACGCTCTACGCGCGGCGTCTCAGTCGGCGCAGATTTTTTGTCCCGCGACGGATCAGACGTTGAAGGGCGCGGTGAAACGGGCAGCGACCCGTCAACGCGCGATCGCGGCTGGGTGGTCCGAGTCGAAGATGCCGATGATTCTCCGCCGCTACTACCGGCATTACTCGGGGTACGGGACGGGGGCGATGATTGTGCAACCCGATTTCAAACGTGGCCTCGCCCGCTACGCGTTACGCGACCCGTTGGGGACGTACACGGATCCGCGGGCAGCGGAGGATGTGTGCCCCCCGGAGAACGTGGCGTTTGTGTATTTGCAGACGGCGTCGTGGATGGCGTCGAAATACCGGTATGACTTCGATGGGAATGATCTCGGGTCGTATTGGAAGCAGCAAACCTTGTCGGGGAACATGATTGAGGTTGTTGAATGGATTGACGGTGATCAGATCGCGGTCGGGTTGATCGGCACCGCTAACGCCCAGTACGCGAAGTATTATGTGGGCGGCGATTCGGGTCCGGGGACTTTGTTGTCGCAGGACGCTAATCGTTTGGGGGTCGCGCCGATCGCGGTGGGTTCGGCGGTGACGTTGGATCGGATTCAGGCGTCGGTGTTCAAACTGCTCCCGATCGCCGGTTGGTTGGACAAGATCACGTCGTTGGAAACCATCGCGGCGGAAGACGCCGTGTTCCCTGACATGTACGCGATCGGTAGGGACGGGCAGCTCCCGAAGATGAACGGGAAATGGCAGCGGGGCGCGACGGGGAACATCAACCTGATTGAGGGCAGCGCGGTGGGGTTGCTGCAACGCAACGTGG
>Ga0070667_100001352_pt1 | contig 22004 bp, 16 predicted proteins | sample KBSS33metaG_FD_64659 | JGI IMG/M metagenome (GOLD analysis project Ga0070667, IMG submission 64659) | Switchgrass rhizosphere microbial communities from Kellogg Biological Station, Michigan, USA - KBS S3-3 metaG | ecosystem: Host-associated > Plants > Roots > Rhizosphere > Soil ... | reverse complement strand
TATATCCTCATGTTGCCACAATGCTAAAACTCCAGTATTAAATTTCAGATAAAATGAATGGGAGCAGGCCGTTACCCGGCAATTTATCAATACTTTCATAGCCAACTTCATTAGTCCATTCTTTTCTCCTGTGCAATGCCTTCTGTTTAAACCGTTCCTGAGATCCCCTTTTCTTAACTAAACTTTTTTTATGAAACCCCTTTTCTTCCTAATGGCAGCGATATGCGCTGCAACGGGTGCCTATGCCCAAAATGTAGGAATCGGCACTTCTTCTCCCAATCCAAATGCCAAATTAGACATTACCGCTACCGACAAAGGCCTGCTGATTCCCCGCATGGATTCGGTTCATCGTAAAAGCATCCCCAATACCGTTGGCCTGTTGGTATACGACAGTTCCACCGCTTCCTTCTGGTACAATACTGGTACCAGCTGGCAAAAGCTGGCTACCGCCGGTTCAGGCTGGTCATTAACCGGTAACAGTGGTATTGATACCAGTATAAATTTTCTGGGCACCACTGATAACAACCCCATTGTCTTTAAAGTGAACAATCAATTTGCCGGTAAGCTGGGTGATGGTGTAGTATCTATTGGGCAAGATGCCTATTCCAATATTAAAAATCCAACCAACATGATTCTCACTGCCATTGGGAACGGTGCCCTTGTCCATAATCTCAATGATCCGGCCATTTATACCAGCGGCTACAACAATACGGCCGTTGGAGGTTATTCTCTTGGCGCTAATACTACAGGCCAGGGCAATACGGCGATAGGTGCTTACAGCATAAACAGTAATACAACCGGGGATGGGAATACAGCCGTTGGTTCAGGCTCACTGCAGCTTAGTGTGACAGGCAACAATAATTCAGCATTGGGTGGAGGAGCATTGCGCGGTAACAGGACCGGCTCAGACAATACCGCCTTGGGCACAAACGCCCTGGGATTTACATTCGATGCAAGCTTTAATACAGGGATTGGGTCATTTGCAGGATTCAATGCTAATACAACCGGCAATACTGCCGTTGGCTATAAAGCAATGTTTAATAATTTCCTGGGCGCCAACAACACGGCTCTCGGGTATAACAGTGATGTGTTGGTTAGTAATATTCAAGTTAACAACGCAACGGCCATAGGCGCCAATGCAAAAGTAGATGCAAGCAATAAAATCAGGCTGGGCGATGCAAATGTAACAGTGGTAGAAAGTAATGGCGTATTCAATACGGTGTCTGACAAAAGATTCAAATACAATATACATGAAGATGTAAAAGGGCTTGATTTTATCATGTGCCTGCGTCCTGTTACTTACCAGTTTGATACCAAAAAACAGGAAGACTTTCTAAAAGGGAATCTTACCGTGGCTGATGTAAACAGCCAGGCAACACCTGCTGTTTACGATGAAAGCAACAGCATTAAAAGAACCGGTTTCATTGCGCAGGAAGTTGCTGCCGCCGCCAAAAAATTGGGATACGATTTTGACGGTGTTAAAGTGCCGGCAACCGATAAACAATATTACAGTCTTAGTTATGCCAGCTTTGTAGTACCGCTGGTAAAAGCCATGCAGGAACAGCAGCAGTCTATCAAAGATCTTGAAAAGAAAAATGAACTGCTGCAACAGCAGAATGAACTGGTACAAGAGCAGAATGCTGCTATACTGAAAAGATTATCAGCGCTTGAAAAAAAATGAAACGCTCCTATTAAATATTACTTACGCTAAACACTAAAATTTTATGAAACATTATTTTCTGATGGCTATTACCTTTTGTATGGCAGTGGCCGGAAATGCCCAGAATGTTGGTATCGGCACTTCCGCGCCCAATGCAAATGCCAAACTGGATATAACGGCTACGGACAAGGGCTTATTGATTCCCCGTATGGATTCAACCCACCGCAAAGCTATTCCTACTACCATTGGCCTGCTGGTGTACGATAGCAGCACGCAATCATTCTGGTACAACAATGGTACTGCCTGGCAAAACCTGGCTACCGCTGGTTCAGGCTGGTCAATAACCGGTAACAGCGGTATTGATCCCAATGTCAATTTCCTTGGAACTACTGATAATAAACCTTTACTGTTTAAAGTCAACAACCAGCCTGCAGGTAAGATAACCGCTGCAGGTGCCGATGTTACTGCCTTTGGTTTCTCCGCATTGCAAAACAATGTTTACCAGGGCAGCGGAGCTGGTAGTGAAAATTCGGCATTCGGGAATTCTGCACTTTTTTCAAATACCGCTGGCCAGCTTAATACAGCTATAGGCTTTCTCACTTTAGCTAATAATACAACAGGATCTGCAAATACTGCCGTAGGGGCAGAAACACTTCAAACGGATAGTACCGGCAGCGGAAATACCGGGGTTGGACAAAGAGTTTTATTTTATAGTTCCGGATCAGAAAACACCGCCATTGGCAGGCAATCCATGAGTTCAAATGGATCGGGAAGCTATAATACCGCTGTAGGCGCTTATACTTTATTAAATAACGGAAGCAATTCAGGCAATACTGCAGTTGGTTACAATGCATTTTTCCCTAATTCAAATGGAAGTTACAATACCGCTCTTGGTTATAATACAGCGCTGTCTTCTAATGCGGTATTCACCAATTCTACGGTCATTGGCGCCAACGCCACAGTAGATGCGAGCAATAAAATACGCCTGGGCGATGCCAATGTAACCGTTGTTGAAAGCAATGGCGTGTTCAATACCGTTTCTGATGGACGCTTCAAATACAACATACGGGAGAATGTAAAGGGGCTCGACTTCATTTTGCAATTACGCCCGGTTACCTACCAGTTTGATACAAAAAAACAGGAAGATTTTACCAATGGCAATCTTACAGCAGAACAATTAAACAATTACGCAACACCTGCTGCATACAATGAAAGCAACAACATCAAAAGAACCGGTTTTATTGCGCAGGAAGTGGCTGCGGCAGCGCAAAAAACAGGGTATGATTTTGATGGTGTTAAAATACCGGCAAATGATAAACAATACTACAGTCTTAGTTATGCAAGTTTCGTAGTTCCATTAGTGAAGGCTATTCAGGAACAGCAGCAAACAATAGACGCATTGAAAAAACAAAACGAATTACTACAGCAACAAAATGAATTGATCATGAAACGCCTGGAGGCATTGGAAAAAAAATAAGGCATTCGGGTTATCCATTTCTTCATTGTAAATTTTTCAGTATGAAAAAATATTTTTTGTCTTCGGCCTGCCTGATCTTTTCCCTGCTTGCATGTAGCCAGGAAGTCATGAAACTGCAAAACGGCGCGGTACTATCGGCGGAGCCTGGCGCAGAAATCATGGTATTCGGTGGCATTACACTCGATAATGGAAGTACTTTACAGAACAATGGTATTATCCGCCTTAAACAATTCGGCGAATCGGGCGTGGCCAACTTTTTCGACAATACCATCACTGCTTATTCTTACGGATCCGGCCGTTTCATTTTCAACGGGCCTGGCGGCCATACGGTGTACAGCAATAATATTTTCGGGCGAATTGATGTAGATGCAGCCGATTTTACCATTACCAGTACGCTTACCGCCAACAAATGGTTCCTTTCCAATGGCAAGATCAATACCGGCAATAATATAGCCGTTGTACTGGGCACTGCAGCTTCAGATCTGGAAGCCTCGGGGGTTAATGCTAATTTTGTCAATAGCTTTTTTAATGGCCGGCTTCGACGGTATATCAATCCTGCTATAGAAAACAGTTACCTGTTTGCAATTGGCGGAAGCAGTACCGGCAACATGGCGGAACTCATTAATCTTTCGGCTGTGCCTTTAACCGGCGTACAATACCTTGATGCGTATTTTGCACCCAAGGCCGGTACCGATGCAGGTTTGATAGCAACTGAAAACGGCGCGCAATATGTTGCTGTAAACAATGGCGGTGTATGGCATCTTGTTCCCGATAATGCTCCCGCATCCGGAAAATTTGATCTTAAACTGTTCTTCACTGGTTTCAATTCGCTAACCGACAATTCATTTGGCATTCTGCAACGCCCCGATGCTTCCGCGAATGCATCAGAATGGATAGTGCCAGCCGGCAGCAGCCTTAATCCCTCCAATGGCGCCGGCCGGCTGGTAGCGGATAATTATGCGTTGCGTAAGGATGTATCCGTATTTGGACAGTTTGGAATAGGTCAGTTGTCGGTTGCTTTGCCGGTTAGTCTTACCAATTTTAACGCCCGCAGGTTATCTAAACTGAATGTTCAGGTTAGCTGGCAAACAATAGCAGAATCTCATAACAAAGGCTTTGCTATTGAACACCGGACAGAAAATGAAACATCCTTTAGCGAGGCTGGTTTTGTAAACAGTAAAGCACCGGGTGGAAACAGCAATACCAGTCTTAATTACGACTTTACCGACAACAATGGTTATAGTGGCATCACTTACTACCGCCTGAAACAAACTGACCTGGACGATCGGGGATATTATTCAGTCATCAAAGCCGTGAAAGGTTTGAATGGAAATGCCGTAAGCGTGCTATTATGGCCCAATCCCAACCAGGGTCAGTTCAGTATTAAGATAGACGGTAACAACGGGAAAAAAGATGCCATCATAACCGATCTGCAGGGCAGAAATATAAAAAGGATTGAAATCAACGGCAACCAACAAATCAATATCAGCGGCCTCTCCGCCGGTACCTATATTCTAACCATCCCAAATGCTTTCGGAAGCAATGAAAATTTTAAAGAAAAGATACTGGTGATACGATGAACCGGCAATACAAATAATTTTACATTATTAAAAACCCGGCACGAAGCCGGGTTTTTTACATATACCAACCTAACTGCTATCTTCTTTGGTTCCGTTGGTTCGCTATATAACTTTATATGAGCAAACATGCTTACGGCGCATGTCTTTTATTACTATTACCAATTAGGGCTTTGTTTCAATGTAGGTGTATTGATGATTTCACTTTGCAGCAGTGGCCAGTAATAATTTTTGGAACTGAACACCCGGTCTTCCAGTTTATACCGTTGCATTTTATATTTAACGCCGTCTACCACCATGGTTCCATTGGGATCCGCCACCGGGCGCATGCCGTGTGCGGCCCTTTGCGTGCGGGCGTACGGCCATACCAAATCAGGCATCGGGGAAGTTTTGGCAGCCGCCTCCTGTGCAAGTTCCGATGCAGCATCCGGTTCCAGGTTCCAGCGTGCATAGAAATACCGCTTGTTCTCATAAAACAATTCTACCCTGCGTTCGCGCTGAATATATTTGTGCAATGCGTCCGCATCCAGCCCCGGCGGAACGGGTGCCATAAATGATCTTGCCCGCAAAGCATTCAGAATGCTGTAAATCTCTGCACTGGGACCGCTGTATTTATTCATGGCCTCGCAATAAATCAATTGAATTTCCGGCAGGCGTATCATAGGGAAATGCAATTGCCAGCCGCCACTTCTTTTCCAGTCTTCATGATAAAACTTTCGCAGGTAATAGCCGGTAGAAGTGGCATTGCTGGCACCAATTTTATCGGCACCCGTAGCCGTGTTAATGGTTTTTGTCTGGTATACGGCGCCATGATACATCACATCAGAATAAAACCGGGGATCGCGGTTTTCGTAGGGCTTGTTTTCGTCCCAACCCTTCGCTGCTGCCTGCGGATCATACGTCGCATATCCATACCCGTCATTACCAATAAACTCATATTCATCTACCTGTTCCTGCAAAGGCTGCAGGCGGGAGCCACCTCCAAACGAAGGCGGTATATGGTCGCCCTGCCAGGACTCGGCCTTGCAATTGGGCATTACCAGCATCCACTCATTTAATATAGCAGCCTGGTTAATATAAATCTGTTTGATCCTGGCATATACTTTATTGTTGCTTTCCGCCTGCCAATCACTTCCATTACCCGCGTAAAGACTATACCTGGGTGCTCCATTATTGGTAAGCGTCATAGCTGCCTTGGCCGCATCAGCAGCCAGCTTCCATTTTTCTTTATCGTATACAGCATAGGTCTCTTTGCCCGCGCGTGTATCATTGCCCGGAAATTTGCCGCCATTGTACATAGGGCTGGCATTCATATACAAAATAATTGCCTTAAGCGCCATGGCCGCTCCTTTATCAATTCTGCCAAATTCAATATCCTGGTGACGGGCGGGCAATTGCGCAATAGCAAAATCCAGGTCTTCCATAAATTTCTTCAGCACTTCTGGCCAGGGTTGCCTAACGAATTTCTCGTTGGCGGCCAAATCAGTCACATGATCCATGTACACGATATCGCCATACCAGCGTGTAGCCAGAAAATGGAAATAGGCGCGTAGAAAATGTGCTTCGGCAACCCGGTTTTTAAGATCGCCCGGTTGCAATGGGTTATCCGGTGATTTGTATTTTTCAACGCCTTCCAGGAAAACATTTGCCTTGCGGATTGCACCGTAAAAATCGCCCCAGTAAATACCGGATGGTTTGCTGGGCATGCCTATAGAAGGTCCAAAACTTCCAAAATTGAACTGATCGGGTGTGGCCGTTTCCACCTGCGTAGCCTTGCACTCATCCGCAATACCCGAGATGGAAAAATCCTGCAGGCCCACAATACCCTTATCGTGATCGCGCATTTCACGGTATAGCTTATTTGCTTCGCCGTTTACTCTATCCCATTTACTAAAAACAGTGGCCTCATCCAGTTGATTGTCCGGAGAGCGATCCAGGAACTTCGCGCAGGAAGAAAACAGTAATAAAAAAAATACAGCAATCAGTAAAGAATATTTTTTCTGTTTCATAAGAAGTAAATTAAAATGTAATGTAAACGCCAACATTTATCACTTTCTGAATAGGGTACCAGTCACCTGCTTCTTTTGATTCCGGGTCAACATCCCATTTCTTCAATTTATCCCAAGTAAGCAGGTTAAGGGCCTGTGCATAAAACCGTGTCTTGGTAAATCCAAACTTCTTTAACAGCGTAGCCGGAATGGTATAACCGAATTCTATTGTCTTTATTCTTATATAAGAAGCGTCTGCCAGGAACAATGAGCTATATGGGTTTTTATTATTGAGATAAGTGCCATAGTGCAGCGCCGGGTAATCTGCGGTGGCAGCGGTGGCCGGCGTCCAGCGGTTGAGGTGAACGGGCCGCACCCTGCCAATGATATCCTGGCCGTAGGTAGGAAAATCCCAGGCGGCGGCATCGGTAAGTTGCATACTGGTAAGTGTTGCGCCCTGGAACAGTACGCTAATATCAAAACCTTTGTAAGAAGCGCCAACAGGAATACCGAATTGTATTTCGGGATTGCGCGGGTTTCCGATCAGCACACGGTCTTCCTGGTCGGTGATCTGACCATCGCCGTTTTGATCTTTATATACCGCATCGCCGGGCACCAGCTTGCCCCATTTTTGATAAGCACCTGCGTTTAACTGGTCAGCTTCTGCCTGGTTGGCCACAAAATGATCTACCTGGTAATCGAAATGGTCGTTGATGCGTCTGCCCGTTCTGGCTGCATAGGAAACAGATTTACCATTGGGTGCAACGCGATCAACCTCGTTCATGTACACAATCTTATTGCGGGCAAAAGAGAAATTCGGGCGAATGTAATAGCTAAAGTTTTTGCCAATATTATCTGTCCATCCAATTTCCAAATCAATGCCGTGGTTATCTACTATTCCAAGATTTATTTGGGGGGCCGTTTGTCCCACTACCGCGGAGAGGCTCCTGATGGTAACGCCATCAGGCTGGGTAAGAATATCATAACGATGTTCAAAAAATACATCCGCTGTAAGACTAAGCCTGCTTTTAAACGTTCTTAGTTCGATACCGATATTGGTTTTCCTGGCTTTCTCCCAGGTAAGCAAGGGATTGGCCAGCGGCCCCTCAAATACATTTGCCTGCACACCGGAATTAAGATCGGTACCAAAATTATAGGTATCACCGTTCACGTTAAAAAACTGCAGATACCCGAACCGCGCGCCCGGTAATTGATCGTTTCCAACCAACCCATAAGAACCTCTTATTTTCAGGTAGTCGATAAACGATTTTGCTTTCATAAAAGATTCATTGCTGATCACCCAGCCGGCGGCAACTGCGGGAAACAATCCGTACCGGCGACCTTTGGCAAAACTTTCCGATCCATTATATCCTGCGTTCACTTCAAAAAGATACCGGTCTGCATAATTATAGGTTGCACGAAAAGCGAGACCCTGGCTGGCATAAGGCACATCGTTCTGGTAAGTACGTTTGGTTTGCTGGGCCAGCAATAAACCGGTAACGTTATGAAGGCCGAAAGAACGCGAATAGTTGAGGGATGCCTGTATATTATTTTTTCGTTGCGGCGGCGGCGTGGCAAAATTGATACCGTTGTTCATGGTATTATTCTCAGTGCGGCGGGGCGATACGTATGGGCCCGCGTAATGACCACCATTCATGAATATATCTACCCCGTCCTTGGGATAGAATGTTGCATAACCACCGTATTCGCGGTAACCTTCTGTTTCATGCGGAATGGTTCTGTCTACCGTATTACCCGATTGAACATCGTAAGAAAACTGCATGTCGGCCGTTAACCCCTTTGTGATAAAATCCAGTTTATGGCCAAGTGCAAAGCTTCCGTCCATAAACGTTTTGTATTCATTGATAAAACCGGAATAGGCCAGTTCTCCCAGCATATTATAGCGGTACAACTGGCTGCCAAATAATAATCCCTCCGGATGTTTGGATATATATAATTTATTGGCCGGATTGTCATTGTTTTCCAGCACAACGGGGTAAATAGAAGGCTGCGTATTTGCAATGGTAAGTATCCGCGAAGCCGTGGTACCCGGCGCTATCCTGTTTTGTATACGGCCGTCTAAATTCAGCTTCGCATAAAAATTGTCGGTAATATTGATATCGATGTTTGATCTGAAATTATATCTTTTAAAAACCGCGTTGGTGTTGTTGATGCTTTCATTTGTGTGCCTATAGTTTCCATTCTGGTTCATATAACCGGCCAGTACAAAATACCGTACTGTCTTGGTGCCGCCCTGTATGTTGAGGCTGTAATCCTGCTGCATACTGGGTTTAAAAGCATAATCAAAAAGATTGAGGTTGTAACCCAGCCCGTCTGAATTATCGCCTTTTGCCTTCCGGTAATTTTCTATCTGGGCAGCTGTAAAAAGCGTGGAGGAAGTATTGGGATTGTCGTTTAACCTGGCCTCATTGTAAAGAGATGCATAATCAGCAGAGCCCAGGTATTTGGGATATTTAATAGCGGAAGAAACGCCGGTTGCTGCTTTCAGGGTTACACTGGCTTTATCCATCACCTTGCCGCGGCGTGTAGTTACCAGTATAACGCCATTGGCACCACGCACTCCGTATACTGCCGTAGCAGAAGCATCTTTTAAAATGGTAAAGGTTTCTACTTCTTCAGGGTTCAGGTATTGAAAATCCCTTTCAATACCATCTACCATAACAATCGGCTTCTGTGCATTGTTGGCGGTATTATAAGTAGCGATGCCCCGTACAAATAAATCACTCTGGTCAACACCGGGCTCACCGCCCAAAAACTGATTTGCCATTAAACCGGCCACCCGGCCTGCCACGGCATTCGAGAGGTTGGTAGTAGGGCTCTGCCTTAGTTCAGCAGTGCCGATAGATGTAATAGCGCCCACAACAGATATTTTCTTTTGCGTGCCATAACCCACCACTACTACATCATTTAGCGAAGCCACCTCTGCTACCATGGTAATATCAATAGTAGCCAGTCCTTTAACCGGCATGGTAACCGTTCTGAAACCTACGTAGCTAAAACTCAATTCACCATCATCACGCACCGTAACGGCATAGTTGCCTTCCGCATCCGTTGTAACACCTGTCTTCTGGCCGGTAACAGAAACCGATACGCCAGACAATGGCTTTCCTTTCTCATCTTTCACTTTCCCCCTTACGGTAACCGGTGGCGGCAAACTGGTTTTCGGCGTACTGATCGCTTCTTTCCGTTTAACAATGATCGTTTTCTCAGTGATGGTAAAATTTAATGGCTGATCCCTGAAACATATTTCAAGTACCTGCTCAATGGATGCATCTTTTACATTTATGCTGAATTTTTTTGCCTCCCGCATTAATTCATCCTGGTAAAAAAACTGGTAGCCTGCTTTTTTATGTATTTCTTTAAAAACCTTTTCCAGTGAAGTATTGCGTTGCGAAATAGAGATGGTCTGTGCAATTCCTCCGGCACTTACCTGCAGGCATACCAACACCAATAAAACAGCTAGCAGCAGCCATTTCGCGGGGGCTGTGTGAGACGCTGTGCTTACGAATGGAAATGAACTTGATCTTTTCATACTTTAAGCAGTTTGGTTAAACGTTGAACAATCATTCCTTTATTTTATTCCTCTAACTATTCGTTTTCTCCACAACTATCAATCAATGGTGATCTGTAAACACGGTTATTTTTCTTCCTTCAATCCTAAAACCAACTCCACCTGCCTCCATAATTTTTAATACCTGTGAAATGTTATTGGACCGGCTTACCATCCCCGAAAAATGCCCGGTTGGCATTTCTCCTGTATAGGCCACCTCCACATCGTACCATCTTGAAATCTGGCGCATGATTGTTTCTATATCACATGCATTGAACTGGAACCAACCGTTTTTCCAGGCCATTACTTCCTCAACATCTGCTGTTGTAATTTTTATTTCAGCGTCTTTGCCAACCCTGGATTGCTGGCCGGGCACCAGCATTTTATGCGCCGTGCCCCTGGTTATTTTCACTGAACCTTCCAGTAAAGTTGTATTGATGGAATTTTCATCATTGTAAGCCATCACATCAAAATGTGTCCCCAATACCTGCACGGTCATATCACCGGTGGTTACCGTAAAAGGCATGGCAGCATTCTTTACTACTTCAAAATAGGCTTCGCCGGTAATGGTTACATTTCTTTCTTTGCCTTTGAACGTGGAGGGAAAATGAATAGAAGAAGATGCATTCAGCCAAACCTTTGTGCCATCCGACAGCAATAGTTGGTACTGGCCGCCACCAGGCGTGGAAAGGGTGTTATACACCATTTGCAGATCATTTTCATTGCCCGCGTGATACAATAATGTGGCTCCGTTTACATTTACCACCTGTGCGTTGCCCTGGCTGGTCAGCATACCCTGCCGTGTTGAGTCTAGCGCAATCGCTGATCCGTCTGATAAGGTGAGCACGGCCTTGTTACTACCCGGAAGAATGGCTGCCGGCCCGGTTTTGCCTGTTGTTTTTGCGATAGTTGTTTCGGCTTCCTGTCTTTTTATAGCCCACAAGAAATAAGCGCCTGCTATTGCACAAAAAACAACGGCTGCCGCAGCAACACGCCACCAGGCAACCATTTTTTTGCTGGACTTTATTACCGGTGCGGGTTCGGCATTTTTTCCCTGCTCCAATATCCCGGAAAGCATGGCTTCCGTCTTTGCATCGCTGAATACCCGGGCACTGATATCTTGCCGTTCCCATGTTTCCGCTAACAGATCCCGTAGCTGCTCGTCGTTTTCAGCACGTTCCAGCAATATCATCAATTCGTCACGCTCGTCCGGCGTAGCGGTTTTATCAAAATATGCCCTGAACAAAAATGCCAGCCTTGATTCGCTCATAAAATAAATTCACAGCGCTTAACTAAAACAGGTTCACTGTACGCATAAAGCATAAGACAACAACGATCGTAAAAAGAGGTAATCGGAAATAAAAAAATTATTCCTGGAAAAGACCGGCTAAAACAAGGAGAAAGAAACTGGAATTGCTACGGAGATGATTTTTAAGGAACCTTAGTGCAAGCACCATGTGTTTTTTTACCGTTTCAAGAGAGATATTCAATTGCCTGGCTATTTCTTCCTGCCTGAGACCTTCCTTCCGGCTCATCAGGTATACATTTTTTTGCCGGGGAGGAAGTAATTCAATCGCCTCGTCAATCAGTTTGCCATGATCGGCAATAGCATTTTCTTCATTATTATTTACAGCAAGATTGAGTATGTTATTCACCCATTCCCGCTTCCTGTTTTTTTCGCGCGCAATTTGTTTTAAACAATTAAACGCATGATTCCTGGCAACGGTAAAAAGATAGGCATCAAAACAAGCAATGGCTGGTAAAGTGCTACGGTTAACCCATATCTTTAAAAATACATCCTGCACAATTTCCTGTGTTAACTGCTCTGATTCTGTGAGACGTAAGATAAAATGGCTTAACTGGTTGCTATATGTTTTAAAAAGATGCGCAAAGGCATTTTGATCACCTTCAGACACTTTCAAAAGCAATAATGACAGATTGTATGTTGAATAGTCCCGCAAGCAATTAGTTTGGAATCCTGGAAATGACGATAACTAAATTAGAGCTTTTCATTCAAAAAAATTATTTCAATATAAATTTCAGCATTGTCATTTTTTATTTCTGATGCAATAGCTACCCTATGGGCGCACGCTTTTTTTCCCGCCATCAAATTGCAATCGGTTGTGTATTTTGATTTTCTTAAGGTTATGAAGATACTACTACACAAAAAAGCCCGGAAGATCCAGGCTCGCGACAATTCAAGTTTTTATTTTACAATTTCTTAATCTTAATATTCTTGAACCAGATACCGCCGCCATGATCCTGCAGGCCGATATAACCCTGGCTGTTCTCGCCCCAGCCTTTGATCGCCTTCCATTTACTTTTGTCTTTTAATGCAACCCATTCCGGTGTGCCAATTTCATAATCGGTTACTTTAATGCCATTCAGCCAGTGCTCAATATGTTTGCCTTTGGCTTTAATGAGACTATGATTGTATTCACCTGCGGGTTTGGAAGCAATTTTTGCAGGCGGATGCATATCATAATCCGCGCCGCTGTTTTGCCAGTTTTGCAATTTTTCCGGGTAGCCGGCATCATCTATCAGCTGGTATTCGGAACCTGATTCATGCGCAGCGCCCTGGGTTTCATCAAAACGATATACCAATCCGCTGTTGGCAGCTTTGCTAATTTTCCAATCGAAGGCCAGTTCAAAATCACCATACTGTTCTTTGGTGATCAGGTCAGCACGGTGTTGCACGCCATTTTCTTTACAATGAATTTCTCCATTTACAATTTCCCACCCATCGGATGCAACATTCTTATACGAACGCCAGCCATTGGTTGTTTTACCATCAAAGAGCAATTGCCAGCCTGTCTTTTTTTCGGCGGCGGTTAATGTATTATCCGGCAGTTGTGCATTATTGTTAGTTATTGGCACATAAAAAGAAAGCATCGTTATAGCTGCTGAGGTAAATGCGATTGCAATCATGTTTTTCTTACCCATTGGTTTCTATTTAGCTGATTAATTTTAGTTTGGCAGGATCCCATTTAATGGCTTTTTCCTGGTAATAACTATCATTGCACAATAATGCCGGTGCGGCAGCGCGGTAACCGAACAACGCATCTTCAACAATGGGTTTACCGTTGCGGATGCCCTGTGCCCAATGATAAAAATGGTCATAGTGTGCACCTTTGTATCCATCTTCTGCTTTGAACACCGTGATTTCGGGCGCTTTCATTTTTTTACGATCGTAGTCCGGCGAATATTGTTTTGATTTCAGTATGTCTTTATAATTTTCCGGCGGATAAGAAAAATTTTTGGTCAATGTTACCTTGTCCCATTCTACCAGTAATGAGCCCTCATTACCTACCAGGCGCAAAGCTGTTGTATCGGAGGTACCGTCTACAAAATTTACCCGCAATGAAAGATTAAACGCGGGATGTGCAGGTGTTTGCGGATAGTCGAACATACCCAATAAAATATCGGGTGCTTCACGTCCGTCTTTCCAGTAACGCAATCCGCCCGTGGCCATGATTTTATTGGGACCCATGGAACTGGTAATATAATGCAGGCTTGAAAAAAGATGCACAAACAAATCGCCCGATACGCCAGTACCATAATCTTTGTAGCAGCGCCAGCGGAAAAAGCGTTTGGGATCAAAAGGCCGATCGGCATAATTTTTTAGAAATTTTTTCCAGTCCACGGTTTTCGCTGATGCGTCAGCGGGTATATCGTATTGCCATGCACCGCCCGGCGTATTCCTTGCCCAGAAGCCTTCTGCATAATTTAACTGGCCAATAGCGCCGGCCTCCAGCAATTCTTTTGCTTTTTCATTTCCCAGTGAACTCATACCCTGGCTGCCCACTTGGAAAATGGATTTGTTTTTTGTTTGCGCTTCAATAACCGCATTGCCTTCAGTAATATCGTGCACCATGGGTTTTTCACAATACACGGCTTTGCCTGCGTTCATAGCGGCAATGGAAATTTCCTGGTGCCAGTGATCAGGTGTAGCGATGATCACCGCATCAATGTCTTTGCGGGATAATATTTCCTTAAATTCTTTGGTTACATAGATATCGTTACCATATTTCTTTTTGATATCATCCAGCCGGCCATCGTACAGATCACAGGCGGCCACTAATTTTATACCGGGTACTGTTACTGCTGTGCTGGTATCTGCATTGCCCATACCGCCCGCGCCAATCAGGGCAATTTGAATATTATCATTGGCGGTATAAGGCTTTCTTTTTAAAAGAAACTGGCGTTGAGCGTTTGCTGAAACCACGGAAGGTGCAATGGCAAAAGCGGCTATGCCCCCTGCCATTTTTGAAATAAAATTTCTGCGCGATGGTTTTATAGGAACCTGTTTGCTCATGCGGTATATTGTTTTTTCGGGCCGATAAAAAAGGAAGTTACTAAAAAACAATCAGCCAGGAGCTGCAGACAGCCTGCTATGCTCTTTTACTTTGGATGCAATTGCCTGATGCTTCACAGGCATTTGTTTTGAGTAATCAACTTTTGCCCTGTAAATTTGTTTTCTTTTTTAAACGGATACTCTTAAATAAAAATCTATCATTATGGCATTTACATTACCTGCGCTTCCCTATGCACACAATGCACTGGAACCGCATATCGACACGCTGACCATGCAGATACATCATGGCAAACACCACCAGGCCTATGTTGACAATCTTAATAAAGCCATTGCCGGCACTCCCAATGAAAATAAATCGCTGGAAGAACTTGTAAAAGCAGCAGGCACTATCAGTCCCGCTGTGCGCAACAATGGCGGCGGACACTGGAACCATAGTTTTTTCTGGGAAACGCTGGCACCCAATGCAGGCGGTCAGCCTACCGGCCCCCTGGCAGACGCTATCAACAGTGCCTTTGGCTCTTTTGATGCATTTAAAGAAAAATTTAATACCGCAGGTACTACCCGTTTTGGAAGCGGCTGGGCCTGGCTACTCGTAAAAGACGGCAAGCTGGAAGTTAGCTCTACGCCAAACCAGGATAATCCACTGATGGATGTAGCCGAGGTAAAAGGAACGCCCATTATAGGTGCAGATGTATGGGAACATGCCTATTACCTGAAATACCAGAATAAACGTCCTGACTACCTGGCTGCTTTCTGGAACATAGTAAACTGGAAAAAAGCTGCTGAACGTTTTGCGGCGGCCAAATAAGTAAAACTTATTTTTTATCCCAATCCCGGTATATTTACCGGGATTTTTTTATTCAAAAACACAATATATGAAAAACATATTTGCGATTGCGGTGTGCAGCCTATCAATTTTTTTTATGGCCTGCTCCGGCGGCGGTAACAGCAATGAGAAAAGGGTGGTGGTAATGGCCAGCGGTAAACTAACGGTAACGGATAAAACTATTGAGCTGGATCCCACCATGAGTCATAACGAACAGGACCTTGTTTTCAAAGATGATAAGCTAACGCTTACGGTAAAGAGCACGAACGGCACCAGTAAAACATTTGATCTTACAGACAATGGTGTGTACGTGCTCAACCTGCAGGCAGATACACTGACCGGTGGCAGGGTTAACTATGGCGCTACCGGCAGGGCAGGCAGCATTACGGCCGAACAACGCGATAAGATCATCGACAGTACAGAACAATTGCTGCTCGGCAACAATGCCAGCGATGCAAATGGAACTTATTTCCTGCCTCCTTTCACCATTAAGAAAGTAAGTACAAAAACAAATACCAAAATCATCGGTTCATTTAAAGGTATTCCCTATAGCAATTCACCTGATGAAACGGGCACTGTACCGGACGTAATAAAGTTTTCTACCAACAGGGAAAAAAGGCAAACGCTGAAGGAACTGGATAGCCAGAAGATCAAAATATAAAGGAATTGCTGATTTGGGGATTGCGCGATTTCGAGATTTCTCTATCTAGGCAAACGCAAATCCCAAAATTTCAAAATCAAAATGGATTGCTGATTTGGGGCTGCGGAATTTTGAAGTTTCTCTTGCCAAGCAAACGCAAATCCCAAAATTTCAAAATCTCAAAATCAGCAATGAAGATATGACTGACCGTCAAGGCAAGGGATCATACCCGTGTCCGCCCCAGGGATGGCATCGGCTAATTCGTTTTATACTAAGCCAGCAACCTTTCAATACCCCATATTTTCTAAACGCTTCCAGCGCATAATGAGAACAGCTGGGCGTAAACCGGCATTTCGGCCCCAGTAAAGGCGAAAGTATCCACTGGTATATTTTTATCAGTGCAATAAAAGGAAAGCTAAGTATGCGAAGCACGGTTTTCATCTGCAACAATTAACAGCTTTTCTATAATGAGCGCCATTTTTTCTTTAACAAAATCAAAAGCAGGAAGTTCTTTGCCGGTGTAAATGAAAAAGACGGCCATGGTATGCGTTTGCTGGCCCAGCTTCTTTTGCAGTTCATTTTTTTGCAGGCGCCAGCATTCCCGGGTCAATCTTTTAATACGGTTGCGGTCAATCGCTTTTTTGAAATGCCGGGTACCCGCGCCAACACCAAACTGCAGGTTATTTTTTTTCTGTGCACCGTCCGTTTGCTGAAACAGGTAAAATACGCGGTAAGGGAATACCGAAACACGCCGGCCTTTACCAAAGAGTTCTTCAATTAGTTTCCGGCTTTTTAAGCGTTCCTGTTTGCCCAGTGTGAATTGTTTTGCCATTTTTTTTGAACCACGAAGTCAGGGTGCACAAAGAAATACAGGGTATTATTATTTTTTCGATGATAATAAATCGCTGTGTAAGCCCTTTTGCTCCCTGTCGCCGGGTTCACAGGTTTAAAACAAAAATAGCCCCGAAAAAATTCCGGAGCTATAACTATTTGCGGGCATTCCGCGTGGAACGCGCTGTTATTATTTTAATCCTTTCTCGTCAGAAACGGTCAGTTTATGACGTCCTTTGGCGCGACGGCTGGCCAATACTTTGCGGCCGTTGGCAGTCTGCATGCGTTTACGGAAACCATGTACGGTTTTGCGACGACGCTTATGCGGTTGGAATGTCTGTTTCATTGTTTAATTTTTTCACCTTTTACAAAAAGCCTTGAGAAGCAGGCCGGATTCCATTATTTCGCCTGAACGGACAGGTCACCACACCCGTCCCGCTTCAGGCGGGATGAAAGGACAGCAAAGGTAAGGGTTTGCTTCATAAGAATGAAGCCCCATGCAGGAATTTTTTAAGCGCTTGTCGCTTCGATCGATCCAATCACCCCCAGTCCCTCTCCTCAAAGCCCGCATGTTGGGAATGGATAACCTGCCCGAAAAAAATACTGGCATGGTTGTCAAAGTCTTCAGTAGAGTCAGTAGTATAAAAAGCCCGTTGCCCGTTCTTGCTGCATAAGCTTTCCAGCTCAGGATGCCTTTGTAAATAATCCGCCAAACTATCCGCCACTATTTGTCCCTGGGTAAGCAGGGTTACGCCCTCCGGTAGCAATTGTTCTATCTTGTTTTTCAAGAGCGGGTAATGCGTACAGGCCAGCAACAAAGTATCAATGTTACCCGATGCAGAGAATATATTCCTGATATGCTGCTCTACAAAATAATCTGCCCCCGGTTTATCATATTCACCCGCTTCTACCAGCGGCACCCACATAGGGCAGGCTTCCTGATAAACCCGTAATTCGGGAAAAAATTTTTCAATTTCGATAGGGTAAGAACCCGAGAGCACAGTGCCCGTGGTAGCCAGTATCCCCACTTCTTTTGTTTTGCTGAACCTGCCTATTATCTCGGTGGTGGGTCGTATTACGCCCAACACTCTTTTGCCAGGGGCCAGCTTGGGTAAATCATGCTGCTGTATGGTACGCAAGGCTTTTGCTGATGCGGTATTACAAGCCAAAACCACCAATGGACAGCCCTGTTTAAAAAACCATTCTACACATTCCAGCGTGTAGCGGTATACTGTTTCAAACGACCGGCTGCCATAGGGCGCACGGGCATTATCACCGAGGTACAGGTAATCGTAGTTGGGTAATTGGGCCACGATATCTTTTAAAACAGTGAGTCCACCGTAGCCAGAATCAAAAATACCTATGGGTTGTGCCTGCTGCATAAGCAAAAATAAAAACGCCAGGTGAATGAACCTGACGTTTTTGTAAACTGAAAATTTACCGACTTATTTCAATCCCAATTTCTTTTTTACCAATGGCGCCAAATCATCAGATGGCGGAGACACCAGCAAAGCTTCTTTCACGAATACATAGGTATAGCCATTTTCTTTAGCTACTGCCTGCACAGCATCCAATGCTTTTTTCTGTATGGGTGTAGAATATTCTTCCTGTTTTTTCTGCAACTCCTGCTGAATGCGCTGCTCTTCTCCCTGCATATCCTGCACCTGCTGTTGCAATGCCTTTCTTTTAACTTCTTTTACCGATACGCTAAGGGTAGCTGAATCCTTGTAGAATTTAGCCACGGCATCATCAAATGCAGCCTGTTTGTCCTGTGCGCTCTGGTATAAAGCTTCACGGAATTGCTGTAAAGCTGTATCGGCTTTTTTAGCTTCAGGCATTGCCAGAATAATATCACTTAACGAGATATGCCCAATCTTGTTTTGCGCATGCGCACGGATTCCTGCTGTTAATAAAACGGTTGCCAGGAGCATCAAAGTAAAAGCCTTTTTCATTGTTGTTTTTGTTTTTTTAGATAGATAAAACCCGGCTACATAAAGGGTTTTACTTTTTATTAGTTGTGTTTATTAAAGACCCCGTTGCGTACAAAAAGCTGCTTTTGCTATTATTTAACACTTGCAGTGAAGCAGCCGGCAACTGGCTACTTTATGCCCAGTTCCTTCAGTACATCCTCGCTTTTGTCTAGTTTTGGGTCGGCAAATATAACAGTAATTCCTTCACTTTTATCCAAAATAAAATCGTATTGCCTGGCCACCGCTATTTTCTGGATGGCGTTGTATACCTTGTCCTGTACCGGTTTTACCAGCTCCTGTCGTTTTTTAAACAGATCGCCTTCAAAACCAAACCTTTTGCGCTGCAGCTCGCGGGTTTCTTTTTCTTTCACAAAAATTTCGTCCTCTCTTTTCTTCTTCAAAACATCGCTCAGCATTACTTGCTCAGCCTCAAAATCTTTATACATCTTATCCAGTTCTGCCTGTTTGGCTTCAATTTCCTTCTGCCACAACTCGCTTTGCTGGTCAAGTTTTTTTTGAGCATCCTTGTAATCGGGCATTTTATCAAGAATGTACTTGGTGTCTACAATGGCATACCGTTGGGCTGTGGCTGCCAGGGCAAAAACAAACAGGCTGCAGGTTAAAAAAAATATTTTTTTCATACCATTTAATTTTAAGAGGATTCAATGCTAACTGTCCATCCAAATATACAGGGGAAGTAATACAGGAACGGCTGTTATATTCAATTTTTTTGTGCTTTCCTGTTATTCCGGTTCAAAGCCCAGCAGGAAGGTAAATTTAGCCGCACCTTTTAGGCCTGTTCCGGGTTGAAGCCTGTCGAGCCCCACTCCATAGTCGAAGCCCAGCAGACCAAACATGGGCAAAAAGAAGCGCATACCCAAACCAACGCTTCTGCGCAGCCTGAAAGGATTATAGTCTTTGTAATTATACCAGCCATTGGCCGCTTCAAAAAATGCCAGGCCGTAAATAGTGCTGCTGGGATTGGTGCTGAAAGGATACCTCAACTCTGCTGTATATTTATTGAACAGGGTAAAAAAGGTGCTGGTACTATTCTGATCGGGATTGATTTTAGGGTCGGAACTGGTATAAATAGGATAACCGCGCTGAGAAATGATATCATAACCCAGGATACCATAGTTATTCGACAAACCCGCATCACCCAACTGGAAACGTTCAAAGGGCGAGTAATCAAGTTTGGCATTGTAGCGGCCCATAAAGCCATACTTGGCTGCCAGCTTCAAAATAAATTGCTTGTTCCTGTCTTCGCCGGTACCCCTTGTTAATGGAACATAGAATTCGCCGTTAAAGCGCCATTTATGGAATTCAACAAATTTGTAAGGGTTGGCAGAGGTGGCCAGGCTTTTATCAAAAAGCGAATAAGGAGGTGTAAACTGGCCGCTCACTACGAAATTAGATCCACTGCGCGGAAACAAGGGCTGATCCACCGAGTTGCGCGATAGTGAAACTTTAATGCTGATATTATTCGACTTACCATTGCTGAGATTGGTGCCATCGCTCAGGCGGAAAAAGCCGGGGTAGTTTTTTAAATTGTATTGGGTATAGTTCAGCTGGTACACCAATGTAAAATAATCATCCGGCCATTTCAATTGTTTGCCCAAGGCCACCGAAAAGCTGAGTGATTTCAGGAACGATGTATCGCCAGCTGCCTTGCTGTAAGTGCCCGTCCTGTAATCGTACGAGTTGGAGTACTTGGTGCTGGCGGCGCTCAGCGTTAACGAATTTCTTTTTTTACCGCCAAACCAGGGTTCTGTAAATGAACCGTTGTAAGAACGGAAGGCGCGTCCGTTACTCTGCACACGAACACTTAATTTCTGTCCATCGCCGGTAGGCAAGGGATCCCAGGAAGATTTCTTAAATATATTGCGGATAGAAAAATTGTTGAAAGAAACACCCAGTGTTCCGGTTAAACCAATACCACCGCCCCAGCCGGCGCTCAGTTCCAATTGATCACTTGATTTTTCTTCTACCGACCAGTTAATATCAACGGTTCCATCTTCCTGGTTGGGAACGATATTGGGTGTGATTTTTTCCTGGTTAAAATAACCCAGTTGGGCAATTTCGCGGTTGGTGCGTATTACTTCGCTGCGACTGAATTTTTCTCCCGGTACCGTGCGCAATTCACGGCGGATAACATACTCCTTTGTTTTGTCATTGCCGCTAATAGTAACATTCTTTATGGTAGCCTGTGGCCCTTCTACAATTCTTATTTCGTGATCGATAGTATCATTGTATACCGCCGTTTCAATAGGGTCGGCATGAAAAAAAAGGTATCCATCATCCTGGTATAGGCTCAATACATCGCCACCTTCCGGGGTTACCTGTTTGCCCACACGTTTGTTCAGTGTTTCCAGGTTGTATACATCTCCTTTCCTTATACCCAATATTAAATTGAGAATAGAATCAGGATACTTTGTATTTCCCTTCCAGGTAATGTTTCCAAAATAATATTTATGTCCTTCCTGCACTTTGATATCAACATTCAGGTTTCCTTTCTTATTGTAGTAAATAGTGTCTTTTTCAATGACGGCATCGCGGTAACCAAGCGAATTATAATATTCCATCAGTTTTGCCTTGTCCTCATCATACTTTTTTTCATTGAACTTGGCTGAAGAAAACCGGAAGCGGAAATAGGGATCAATAAATTCTATTGTTTTGGAAGGAGAAAGAAAACCCCATTCCTTTACATATTCACTGAGTGTAAAGCGTTTGTTGGTTCCATATACCGTGCTGTCTTCATTAGGATAAATGCTTAACCGCATGGCTTCCTTGGTTCCCTTCATCTGCCCCTTTAATTTTCCCTCTTTTACATTGTCGTTGCCAAAAATATTTACCTGGTTTATCCTTACTTTATTTCCCTTGGTAATATAGAGTGTGAGGTTTACAGAGTTGGAAACATTGGGGTCCATTCTTTCATCAATTTTTACCGTAGCGCTCTGGTAGCCTTTCTCGGTAAAATATTTCTGGATGTTTTCGATGGCTGTCAGCTTGGTGTCTTCCGTTACCACCCTTCCTTTTACCAGGCCCGACTTTGTTTTGAGATCATCTTCCTGCCCTTTTTTGATACCCTTAAATGCAAATGTGCCAAGCCTTGGGCGCTCTACCACATGAATTTCTACATAAATATCTTT
>Ga0070667_100001350_pt1 | contig 22019 bp, 26 predicted proteins | sample KBSS33metaG_FD_64659 | JGI IMG/M metagenome (GOLD analysis project Ga0070667, IMG submission 64659) | Switchgrass rhizosphere microbial communities from Kellogg Biological Station, Michigan, USA - KBS S3-3 metaG | ecosystem: Host-associated > Plants > Roots > Rhizosphere > Soil ... | reverse complement strand
TTGTGCCCGTCATGGACTGTGCCGGGCATCGCAATGAAGAGAAAGCCCGGCTCGACCTCGCGGCTATCGAAGGTCACGCCGATGACTTCGAACGGCTCGCTCGCCGATCCGCCGGTCGCCTGGACGATTTCGTCGGAGTTCCAGAGCGCGCTCACGACGCGCACTCGCGGGCCACCAGCGCATCGTCGAAGGGAAGCACCCGGTCGCCGACGATCTGGCCCGTCTCATGGCCCTTGCCGGCGACGAGGATGATGTCGCCCGCCCTGGCGATTCGGATCGCTTCGGCAATCGCCTCGCGCCGCCCGCCGACTTCGGTCGCGCCGGGCGCTCCGGCCATGATCGCCGAACGGATGGTCGCCGGATCCTCACCGCGCGGATTGTCGTCCGTGACGATGACGACGTCCGACAATCGCGCGGCGACGGCGCCCATCTCCGGCCTCTTGCCCTGGTCGCGGTCACCGCCCGCGCCAAACACCGTGATCAGCCGTCCTTCGACATGCGGCCTTAGCGCTGCGATCGCGGCTTCGAGAGCATCGGGGGTATGGGCGTAATCGATGTAAACGGGAACGCCCGCACGGCTGATCACCGCACGCTCGAGCCGGCCTCGAACCGGTGAGACCCGCTGCATCGCGGAAAAGATTTCGCTCCACCCGCCCCCGGTCGCCAACACGAGCGCGGCCGCGGTCAGCACGTTCGAGGCCTGGTAGGCGCCGATCAGCGGCAAAGCGAGACGGTAGGATTTGCCGCCATGTTCCAGCTGAAGCGTCTGACCGAGCGCGGTCGTCGATTGTTCGACCAGCCGGATCGTCTCGCCTTTGCGGCCGATGGTCAGGACCTCGTGTCCGCGCTTCCGCGCCCGATCGATCACTTCGCCGGATTTCGAATCGTCGGTCCAGATCGCGGCCGGATTCCCGGCCGGAAGCAGCTCATCGAACAGCCGCATCTTGGCTTCGAAATAGGCCTCCATGGTCGGGTGATAATCGAGGTGGTCGCGGCTGAAATTGGTGAAGGCCGCGGCCGCTAGCGGAACGCCTTCCGCACGATGCTGGTCGAGCCCGTGCGACGACGCTTCATAAGCGACGTGGCTGATGCCCATGCGCTTCAGGCCGGCCATGTTGTGAAGGAACGTCACGATGTCGGGCGTCGTCAGCCCGGTCTTCACCTGGTCGTCGGAAGTGGTGACGCCGAGCGTTCCGATCGATGCGGACCGGTGCCCCATCATTCGCCAGATCTGCCGCGTCATCTCGACGGTGGATGTCTTGCCGTTGGTCCCAGTCACCGCGACGATCGTGTCGGGGTAAGGCGCGTAGAATTTGGCCGCGAGCCCGGCAAATAGGCGGCGCGGTTGTGCGTCGGCCAGGTGCGGCACGTTTTCGACGTGAGCGTCGGGGCGCGCGACGACCGCTATGGCTCCGCGGGTCACGGCTTCGGGAATGTAGTCCTCGCCGTTGAACACGGTGCCCTTGAACGCGCCGAAGACGCTGCCGCGCTCCACCTTGCGATGGTCGATGGCAAAGCCGGTCACCTTTGAATCCGAATCCACCTTCGCGAGGTCGCGTAGCCGCACCGAGGGTCTTACTCCTTCGTTTCGTGAACGAAGGGCATCACCTGGCTCATGTCCGGCTCGCGATTCATGTTCGGCTGGACGCCGAGCATCGGCGCGATCCGGCTGATTGTCCGGCTCACCACCGGCGCGACGTTCCAGCCGGCCGTGGTGAAACCGAACGTTTCCGGGGTCGCCTTCGGTTCATCGAGCATCACGACGACCACATAACGGGGTTCGTCCATGGGGAACACACCGGCGAAGCTCGTGATGTTGATGGTCTGACTATAGTGCCCGTTGATCAGCTTCTGTGCTGTGCCGGTCTTCCCTCCGACGCGGTAGCCCGGCGCGTCCGCCCGCTTGCCCGTGCCCTTCATGACGACGAGCCGGAGGAGCGCGCGCATCTTGTAGCTCGTCTCCTCGCTGAAGACGCGCTTGCCCGGCGGAAGCGGATGGCCGGGACCGATCTTGAGCAAGGTCGGCGGATGATAGACGCCGCCGTTGAACAGGGTCGCATAGCCCATCGCCAAATGTACTGGAGCGACCGCGATTCCCTGGCCGAAACCGACGGTCATTGTCTCGAACGGTCCCCAGCGTGAGCCCGGCGTCAGCGCCCGGCCGCGTTCCTTGAGTTCGATTGGAACGGTTCCGGTGAAGCCCATCTTCGTGAGCCATTGCTTCTGCCGCTCGGCACCCAGCTGATCGGCGATCTGGGCCGTCCCGATATTCGAGCTTTCCTCCATGATCTCCGCGACCGTGCAGACCCGGCCGAACGGGTGGGTGTCGTGCACAAGATGCCCATAGGCCGGCAAAACCTCGGGACAATTATATTGCTGGCCGAAACTCCGGATGACTCCACTGTCCATGGCCATGGCGACGGTGAACGGCTTGAACGTCGATCCGAGTTCGTAGACGCCCTGCGTCGCACGATTGAACCGGGCATCGGGACTCGCTGCGCCGGGCGCATTGGGATTGACCTCGGGCAGGGAGGTCATCGCCAGCACTTCGCCCGTGTGCACGTCCATGATGACACCCGCCGCTCCGATCGCGGAGAAGGTCGTCATCGCGTCGCTGAGCTCATGCTCGAGCGCCTGCTGGACCCGGCTGTCGATTGAAAGCGTCAACGGTTCGCCTCGCGTCGCGATGTTCGACAGCTGAGCGTCGAAGGCGCGCTCCATTCCCGCGACACCATGACCGTCGATGTCGGTGTAGCCGAGGACGTGGGCGGCAAGGCTCGTCTGCGGATAAAGACGATCCGGCTCACGCTCGATCGCGAGCCCCGGCTCGCCAAGTGCATTCACCGCTTCGACAAGTGCCGGGGCCGCGCGGCGCCGAAGATAGAAGAACGGCTTGTTGGAGCGGAGGAGCGCGAAATATTGCTCCGCGCTATATTCCGGCATCAGCCGAGCGAGCTGCTGGGCAAGCGCAAGCTTGTCGCCGATCACCTTGTTCGGGTGGACGGCAATGGTCCACGCGTCGATCGTGCGTGCAAGCGGCTCCCCGTCCCGATCCACGATGTCGCCGCGATCGGGAATGAGGCTCGTCAGGCCCTGGGTCCGTCCGGCGTGGTCGCCGAAGGCCGCAAGCCAGAGAACGCGCAGCGCAATCAGAGCGACGATCCCGGCATAGACCAGCATGCCGAACATCAGGCGCTGGTGCATTATCGCGAGGATTTGACGGCGCTGGCCGACCAGTCGAAGCCGCTCGGGCCGAGGCGCGACGAGAGCGGGCGACGGTGCGTTCATTGTGCCGAAGCTGTTTCCTTGGACGCCTTGGACGAATGCTTCACCGGAAGCGGTGCAAGCGGATCGGTCTTCGCAATCCGAACGAGCTTTGTCACCGGCTTCGCGGGCTGAGCGAGGACCTTATCCACCGTTTTCTTTTCGGTTGCCGATTTCGTCGGCTTGGCGGCCGCGAGGCCCAGCTTCTCCACGGACTTCTTATCCGCCGGTTTTGCCGCCGCCGCCGGTTTGTCCGTGGATGTTTTGGCGTCCGTCCGGGGTAGATTGACGGGCGCCGCTGCCGGGACCTCGCGCGTCTCGGTCTTGAGGCTGGCTTCATGAAGCAAATTGGCTGGCGTCGTCGCGACGCCGGCATCGTCGGTCGATTCTTCGCCGATCAATACCGGCCTCCGCTCGGGCCTGGGAGCCGACGCAAGCACCACTGGAGCCTGGAAATCGACCTTGCGTTGCGGCTGCGTCAGCTTGGCAAGCTCGAAGCTGCCGTTGAGAAACTGGTCTGCTGCGGGCGCAGAAAGCGCGAGCACCTTGACGTTCCACCGCTCGAGCTGGGCAAGCCGGCCGCGCGTGCCGATCTCGGTCTGAAGCAAGCGAATGTCGCGCTGCGTCGAGACGATCTGGGTTTCGACGTCTTCGAGCGATGCGCGTTCCGATGCCACGCGCAGCGACACGAGGTAGCAGCCCAAAGCGGCCCCCGCGCAACTCGCGACCATGAAGACCGAACGGAAACTACGCGAGCTCATTGCAGGCTTCCCTTCCACGCAGGAGCTGATGTTCGGACCGCACTCCTCAGGCGCGCCGATCGGGCGCGAGGGTTCCCGGCCAGCTCGCGCTCCGTCGGGGATACCGGCTTGGCGATCCGCTCGAACGTCGGTTCGTTCGGGTCGACAAGCGCGGGACGGTGACGCGAGCCGGTCGGATTCCCTCCGCTGCGCTCGCGGAAGAAGCGCTTCACGATGCGGTCCTCGAGACTGTGAAATGTGACGACGGCCAGGCGCCCGCCGGGCTTCAAGGCGCGCTCCGCCGCCTCGAGGCCTTCCTGAAGCTCGTCCAGCTCGGCGTTGAGGTGAATTCGGATCGCCTGGAACGTGCGCGTGGCGGGGTCGCTTTTCTGGCCCGGACGGAAGCCGGCGGCGCGCCTTACGATCGCCGCCAGCTCGCTTGTCCGCTCGACCGGGCGCGATGCGACGATCGCCCTGGCAATGGCGCGGGCACGCGGCTCTTCTCCATAATCCTTGAGGATGCGGACGATCTCGGCCTCATCGGCCTCGTTGAGGAATTCAGCGGCGGTGAGCCCGGAACGGCTCATGCGCATGTCGAGCGGACCGTCGGCCGAGAAGGAAAAGCCGCGGTCCGCTCGATCGAGCTGCATCGAGGAAACTCCGATGTCGAGCGCAATTGCGTCGACCTGCTCGATGCCCCGTTCAGCCAATACTCGGTCCATCTGGCTGAAGCGTTCGTTGATCAAATTCAGGCGGGGGTCCGGGACGAGCTTTCGCCCTTCCTCGATCGCGTCGGGGTCGCGATCGAAGCCGATCACTCGCCCCGCCCCCGCCCCGAGCATGGCGCGCGTGTAGCCGCCTGCTCCGAAAGTGCCGTCCACGACCGTCTCACCCTCGCGAATGGCGAGCGCGGCGATCACCTCGCCGACCAGCACCGGCACATGTGGGGCCGTTTTGGTGCCGATGCTGGTCATGACGAAGGCCCCCTCTCTTCGAGGCGGAAGCGGGCAATGTCCTTGAGGTCTTCTGGAATACGCTTGTCGTCGAGCAGCAGCTGCGGGTTCCAGATCTGGAACGTCTCGCCCGTGCCGAGGAACAAGGCGAGGTCGCCGATCTGGCCCTTGCGGCGCATCATCGGCGGGAAGAGGATCCGTCCCGAGCTGTCGTATGGCACCTCTTCGGTGGCGGCGAAGGCCATCAGGTTGCGCTGCTGATATTCGAGCTGCGCGTCGGGGTTCGTCTCTTCTTTCTCGAGCAGGCGCTCGAGCTTGGAATGCTTCAATGCGGCGTAGGCGGGATCATATGCGCTGAGGCAGGGGAAGGCTTCGTGCTTCGCAAGGGTGATTGTCCGGGCATCGCCGCGGCGCTCGATGACGCTGCGCAGGAATGACGGGATGGATACGCGGCCCTTTGCATCGACCGCGTTCAGTGCGCTGCCCTGAAACAGATGCTCTAGCGCCACGCCCAAACACTCCCCGTTCGCAGCGCGCAGGCCACCGCTCGCGGATGCGCGTCGTCACACGCACCGCGTCAGGTTCGAATCTAAGGGTCTGCCCCCGCGCTACAGCCTGTGTTGGTAACTCAACGGCGTGCGGGATACAATGGGATTTTATGGGATTTCATGGGTAAAGCCGGAAAATCCCGGATTTCTGCGGCTTCCGACGCCCAGTCGAGACGCGCTCGACGATGTTCGGCCGGCCTTTCCCATCTGTGGATAAGTCTGTTGTCTATCGACTCGCACGAGAATCATCCCCGTTCAAGAATCGCCAATTCCCTCAACAGCCCGTCGAGGTTTCGGGTTCGGCCCTGGTCCACGTGCTGGACGTCGAGCAGGTCGGCGTCAGCCACGATCGTCGCCTTGCCCTTGCCGATGGCGCAATGAGCGACCAGGCGATCGTGGCCGATCTCGCAACCTCCGAACAGCGCCCCGGGCGAAGCGGTTCGGATGCTGGTTTCGCCAAGCTCACGCCTGGCGGGACCGCGCTCATCGGGCGCATCGAGCCTCAGGCCCCAATGCGCGAGGAGGCCGGTGTCCATGAACATCGGCGGAGGCCGCAGGGGGTCGCCGAGCGGAAGTTCGCTCGGCCATTCCAACATTGGATCCGCGAGCAGCATGACCCGGCCTCCACGCCGTACCCACCCATCAAGCGCGACCAGGTCTTCCGGCGGTTGCGCCAGCGGATGCGCCATGAGGAGGATTTGTCCCTTGGCGAGATCGGAATCGTCGGTCACGCTGATCGGGACGACGCGGTAGCGAGTCTCAAGCGCCGCCAGCGCTGGCGAGCCGCCCTTGAGTGAGAACTGCTCGCCGAACATCAATGGAAGGCTGGTAAGCAGGAGAAGCGCCGGACGCTGGGACGGTGGCCGCGCCGGCAGGGATGCCGGCGGCCGACTGACCACGGCAAAAGCCACCGCAGCCGCCAAGATGACCGCGACGGCCAGCGCTGGCGCGCGCCAACGCGCGCGAGTCATTTCTTGCTGCTGTTGGTACTGGCGTTCGTGCTCGATGCACCCGGTGCGACTCCGAGCTCCGCCAAAGGCTCACTGGGCTCATTCATCGCGGCCTGCTGCACCGCGTTTGTCACATTATCCGAACGGCTGGATCGGCTGATCGCCGAGGCGAGGAGGACAATGAGGAACGCGATTCCAAGCCCGGTCAGGCCGATGCGGATACGCTGTGCGCTGCTGCCGGCCTGATATGGCATTGCATCGACGAAGCTATGTCTCGTTTCGACAACATGCAAGCATGCGCACTTGACGGCTGGCGGCCTAGCCGCGCAAGGCCCTGACGCTATGACTCGCAAGCCACTGATCCTCTGCCTTGCCGCTGCCGCAGCGCTAGCCGGCTGCAGCAAGGAGAACCACAACATTGTCGCCGGGCCCGAAGGCGAGGGCGACGGTGCTGCAAATGCAGCCGCGAATGCCGCTGTGCAGCTCCCGCCCTCGATCGCCGCGAGCAAAGTCTATCGTTGTGCCGACAACAGCGTCGCTTATGTCGACTGGATGTCGGACGACAAGACGGCGAACGTTCGCAGCGACCCGAACGGCAATCCGACGAAGGTTGTCGCGGCTGAACCGGGCAAGCCGATGACCGGCGGCGGCTATACGGTGACTGGAAACGCTGCGGGCCCGAGCATCATTGTGGTGCGGACGGGCCACGCTTCGACGAGCTGCAAAGCCTGATCTTCGACCGCCGCCAGTCGATGCAGGTCAGCAGGCGCGGATTCACGACTGGTGCCTTGAGCGCTGCCTTCGCCGGGCAGTTCGCCGGGCCCGCATTCGCGCAGCAGTCAGCGTTCAGTGGCGCGATCGATGCGATCCGCGCCTATGGAGAAGCTCACCGGCGGCATTTCACGCTGCCGGGAATGACATTGGGGGTAACGGCCCCGAACGGCTTCGAGACTGTCCTGAACTTCGGCGTTGCCGATCTCGAAGGGCAAAGACCTATCGGTCCGGAAACGCTTTTCCAGATCGGATCGATCAGCAAGTCGATGACTTCAACTGTCATCCACCAATTCGCAGCCGAAGGAAGACTGAAACTCACCGACCGGCTGAGCACGGTGTTTCCGGAAATCCCGCTGCCCCGAGGCAATAGCATTCAGGTCCAGCACTTGCTCGACCATGTCGCGGGTCTTCCGTCCGATGCACCAACCTTCCCTGCCGGCGGCCTCTGGACGTCTTACGCACCGGGCGCGCATTGGCATTATTCGAACACGGCGTACCATATTCTCGGCAATCTCGCAGAGCATCTCGGCGGCAAGCCGCTTCGGCAGTTGATCGAGGAACGAGTCCTGCGGCCACTGGGAATGACACGGAGCCGCGGAGCGATCATCGCTGCCGATCGCGCGCTCTACGCGCAAGGCTACGAAGCCGAAAACAACGCCATTCCTTATGCTCGGGGAGCCGCGCTTGCTCCGGCTTCATGGGTCGACGTGACCTTCGGCGCCGGAAGCGTCGCATCGACCGCGGATGAGATGAATCGCTTCCTTCGTTCGCTCGCCAACGCCGTGCAGGGCCGCGGCGGCCTTGGGCTTGGTCCGCAACAGGCGACCGCATTCACCCATCACTTCGTGCCCAGCGACACGCCGGGCATGTCCTACGGAAACGGCTTGATGCAGGTCACCAACGGCCCGCGAACCTACGTCCATCACACAGGGGGGATGCTGAGTTTCTCGTCGTCATTCCATATCGATACAGCGAGCGGAGTCGGCGCCTTCGCAAGTTCGACGATCACGGCCTTCGCCGACTACCGGCCTCGATTGCTCACGAGGTTCGCCGTCGATGCAATGACGGACGCGATAGCAGGACGACCGATCCCCGCGCCTCCGCCGCTCGAGCCTCCTCTCCCCAATGCTTCGGCTTACGTGGGCCGTTATTCGGGTCCGGGCGTCGCCCTCACCGTCGCGAGCGGCGAGCCTCTGACTTTGATCGCAAATGGCGAGAGCGGCCAGCTTCAGCCCTGGGGCGGCGAAATATTCCATACGACGCATCCGCAGTTCCGCGATTACGTGTTCATGTTCGAGCGGCAGCAAGGCAGGGTGATCGCGGTCAACTGGGGACCCAGGACCTTTGTTCGCGAAGGTTCCACCCCAATAGTCTCCAGGGCCGACCCCGCACTCGCCCGGCTGGCCGGGCGCTACGTCAATGACAATCCCTGGTTCGGCACGTTCCGCGTGGTCGAGCGGGGAGGAAAGCTTTGGCTTGGCACGGACACGCCTTTAGTCCCGACGGCCGACAATATGTGGCGGATCGGCGAGGACAGCTGGACTCCAGAGCGCGCGGCCTTCTCCGATTATATCGACGGAAGGCCGCAAACGCTCATCATGTCAGGCGAAAAATACCTTCGCCACGACATCTAATACGTTCAGACTGTTTCGGGCTGCGATTGCTGCTGCTGTTGCGAAGCGGCCATCCTCGCCGGGAATTCTTCGGGCGACACATCTTCGACATGCGTCGCGATGCTCCACTTGTGTCCAAATGGGTCCGTCAAAGTTCCCATCCGGTCGCCCCAGAATTGATCCTGGACCGGCATGGTTTCCTTGCCGCCAGCCTCAACGGCCTTCTTGAAGGCCGTGTCGACATTGTCGGTGTAGATGATGAGGCCGACCGTCGTTCCGCCGCGTGAGTTCGGGCCAAGGTTGCCGTGATCCGGGAATTCGTCGTTGAGCATGATCCGGGTGTCGCCGATCTGCAGCTCGGCGTGGCCGATCTTGTCGCCCATCGGCAGACGCGAAATCTCGCGCGCACCGAAAGCCTGCTTGTAGAAATCGATCGCCTTCGCGCCGTCATCTACCGTCAGGATGACGTTCACATTGCGATAGCCTTCGGGAATTGGGTTCACCATTGCCGGTCTCCTTCGCGAGTCCCGCCCCCGCGCGCTTCTTACCGCCGTTACCGGAGTCGCTCCAAACCGGCCGGTCGAGCGCTAGCGGCGCTTCGCCGACAACGCTAAGGCGCGCCGCATGGACGTGCTCGAAGCTTCCCGCATCACCCCCGAAACCGTCGCCGAACATGGGCTCAGCGATGAAGAATATCAGCGCATCCTCAAGGCGCTCGGCCGCGAGCCCAACCTCGTCGAGCTCGGCATCTTCTCGGTCATGTGGTCGGAACATTGCAGCTACAAAAGCTCGCGTATCCATCTGAAGAAACTGCCGACGGAAGCACCGTGGGTGATCCAGGGCCCGGGCGAGAATGCGGGCGTCATCGATATCGGCGACGGCGACGCCGCGATCTTCAAGATGGAGAGCCACAACCATCCTTCATACATCGAACCCTACCAGGGTGCGGCGACGGGCGTCGGCGGAATTTTGCGCGATGTGTTCACGATGGGCGCCCGGCCGGTGGCGAACATGAATGCACTGCGTTTCGGTCGCCCGGATCATCCGAAGACGCGTCACCTCGTCGCGGGCGTGGTCGCCGGGATCGGCGGTTACGGCAATTGCGTCGGCGTACCCACCGTCGGCGGCGAGGTGAATTTCGACGAAGCTTATGACGGGAACATCCTCGTCAATGCGATGACGGTCGGGGTCGCGAAGACCGACAAGATCTTTTACTCGGCGGCCACGGGCATCGGAAATCCGATCGTTTACGTCGGATCGAAAACCGGCCGTGACGGAATCCACGGCGCGACCATGGCCAGCGCCGACTTCGATGAGGACAGCGACGAGAAACGCCCGACCGTGCAGGTCGGCGATCCGTTCACCGAGAAATTGCTGATCGAGGCCTGTCTCGAGCTGATGGCGACGGACGCGATCGTCGCCATCCAGGACATGGGAGCCGCCGGACTCACCAGCTCATCGGTCGAGATGGCATCGAAGGGCGGCGCCGGAATCCGGCTCGACATGAACAAGGTGCCGTGCCGCGAAGAGGGCATGACGCCGTACGAGATGATGCTTTCCGAAAGCCAGGAACGCATGCTCATGGTCCTGAAGCCCGGCCGCGAGGCCGAGGCCGGAGCGATCTTCCGCAAGTGGGAGCTCGACTTTGCGGTCATTGGCGAGGTGACCGACACGGGCCACATGGTGCTCGAGTTCAACGGCGAGGTCGTCTGCGACATTCCGTTGGGGCCGCTCGCGGACGAGGCGCCGCTTTACGAGCGTCCTTATGCGATCCCGAAGGCCCCGGAGCCGCTGGCCGACATCCCCGAGAGTGCCGACATTGCGGCGGACCTGTTGAAGCTGATGGCATCGCCCAACATCGCATCGCGGCGGTGGGTTTGGCAGCAATATGACCAGTCGGTCGGCGCGGACACGGTGCAGCGGCCCGGCGGCGATGCGGCGGTGGTGCGCATCCATGGCTCGAAAAAGGCGCTGGCGATTACCACTGATTGCACGCCGCGCTATTGCTACGCTGACCCGTACGATGGCGGGAAACAGGCGGTTGCCGAAGCCTATCGCAATCTCTGCGCGGTCGGAGCAAAGCCTCTGGCCATCACCAACTGCCTGAACTTCGGTAACCCGCAGCGGCCCGAAATCATGGGCCAGTTCGTGGGCTGTGTCGAAGGTATGGCCGAAGCCTGCCGCGCGCTCGATTTTCCGGTCGTGAGCGGCAACGTCAGCCTCTACAACGAAACCAAGAATGAGGATGGGTCGAGCCTCGCCATTCTCCCGACCCCCGCGATCGGCGGGGTGGGATTGCTTGCGGATTGGGAGAAGAGCGCGACGATCGGATTCAAGGCGGAGGGCGAGCAACTCATCCTCATCGGCCATAGCGACAGCCACGTCGGCCAGTCGCTCTGGCTGGAGGTCATCCACGGCCGCCGCGAAGGCACGCCGCCGGCAGTCGACCTTGCCGCCGAGAAGCGCGCGGGCGAATGCATCCGCCGACTCATCGTTGAAGGCCTCGTCACCGCTGTCCACGATTGCTCGGACGGCGGCGCGGCCGTTACGGCCGCCGAAATGGCGCTGGCCGGCAATATCGGCATGACCATGACCGTCGTTGCGCAAATTCCCAACCCCGGCGCGATCCTGTTCGGCGAGGACCAAGGTCGCTACGTGGTTACCACGCGTGATCCGGATCGCGTGCGGGCTCTGGCGAATGAAGCGAAATTATTTGCCGTGCCGATCGGAACGACGGGCGGAAACGCGCTCGTCTTCGACCTGGTCGATCGCGGCGGCACGCAATCGGTCAGCCTCAAAGTCCTCCGCGCAGCGCATGAGAGCTTCTTCCCCAACCTGATGGGCGGCGAGCTGCCGCCGGAGTTGTGATGCATTGAAGGCAGCATCAATTGATGCTATCAATGATGCATGCGCACGACGCTCAATCTTGACGATGACGTCCTAGACGACCTCCGTGAATACACGGGCGTGCGCGAAACCAATGCCCTTGTGCGACGTGCTCTCGAAGAAATGCGACAGCGCGAGGCGGGTCGTCGCTTGGCACGTATGAAGGGAGCCTATCCAAATCTTGTTGCGCCGCCAAGGCGACGCTTCCCGCCTGAATGATCGTCATCGACACGTCCGCCTGGATTGATCACTTCCGGGGTCGGGACACCGCGATTCCCGCACTGCTCGAGAACAAGTTGGGCCTGCTTCATTCGAGCGTGTTGGGGGAGCTGCTTTTGAGCGGTCTTCCGAAGCAAGATCCCGTCATCGATGAGCTTCTCGATTTGCCGAGCGGGCCATTGGTGTCGCCCGCGGACGTCCATGAATTGATCTCGTCGGCAGATCTGGCGGGCACGGGCATCGGCTATGTCGATGCACATTTGCTCGCATCGGCACGGGCTTTGCCGGAGGGCCGCCTGCTGACCCACGACAAACGGCTTCAAGAACAGGCCGAACGCCTGGGCGTCTTATTCGAGCAATGACCGCGGGCTATTCCGGAACGCCGCTGGCGAAAAAACTGTCGCTCAAGGACGGCATGCGCGTTTGGTGGGACGGAATGCCGGCGAGCGCTCGCGAGGAGATTGAGGCGGAGGGACTGCTACTTCAGCTGCTGGACGGTCCCGAAGCTCCGATCGATGCCGCGCACGTCTTCATCACAGGGCGGGCGGCGCTGGAAAGCAACCTTCATCAACTCCTGCCGCTGCTTGCACCCTCCGGCTTCATCTGGGTCAGCTGGCCCAAGAAGGCGTCGAAGGTCCGGACCGACGTCACCGAAGACGTGGTCCGCGATGTCTGCCTGCCGATGGGCCTCGTCGACGTGAAGGTCTGCGCCGTCGATGCGACGTGGTCCGGCATCAAGCTGATGAAGCGGAAGTCTCGCTAGAGGCCTATTTCACGATCCGGTACGGCTGAAATTCGCAGAGCGTGGTCGAGGATTGGACGTAGATGATGTCGCGGTAATTTCCGCCTGCCTTGAGCATCACGGGCACCTTATCCTTCGTCTGCCAATATTGCAGATCGTCGATGCCCATGATCTGCGGCATCCCGTACTTGATGTACTTCTTCTTGCTGAAAACGACGGGCTTGTCGCTGTTGTACCAGTCCATCTTCTCGGCCGACACCTGACCTGTCGGAACGAGCTTGTCTCCCTGGACTTCGCAATATGGTCCGTGTTCCTCGGCCGCCGCGGCGGCAAGGGCGAGAGCTATGATCGCAACGCTCATGATACGCTCCCTTCGACTCCAGAAGCGGAGCGGCCTTTAGTCCTCTCGGCGGACCGAGGAAAGCTTACTTTCAAAGGTGATAGCAACGACTCCGTCTTGCGAATAAGTCGCATTATCGATATATGCGTTCCATGATCGTCTGCGTTTGCAATGCCATCACCGAAAACGAGGTCCGCGAGGCGGCGCGGAAGGGCGCCCGCACGCCCGAAGCCGCCTATGCTCATTACGATTGCGAACCGCAGTGCGGCTGCTGCCTCGATTATGCGCAGGAAATCATCGAGGAGGAATCCGGTAAGCGCCCGCACCTCCGCGCCGTCGCCTGACTTGACGCTTTAGTCCCCACAGCGCATCGGCCTTCGGCGACGAGACGGAGACCGGGATGAAAGGCGACCCCAAGGTCATCGGGCTGCTCAACGAAGCGCTCAAGAATGAGCTCACCGCGACCAATCAATATTGGCTGCACTATCGGCTTCTCGATAATTGGGGCGTCCACAAGCTCGCAGAATTCGAAAGATCGGAATCCATCGACGAGATGAAGCATGCGGACCGGCTCGCCGAGCGCATATTGTTCCTCGACGGCCTGCCCAACTTCCAGAAGCTGGACCGGCTTCACATCGGCGAGAATGTCGAAGAGATCCTGCGGGGCGACATGGAGCTGGAGCTTCAGGCGCTGAACCAGCTCAAGGGCGCGATCGCGCATTGCGAGAAGGTCAAGGATTACGTGTCACGGGACCTCTTCTCGGAAATCCTCGAGAATGAGGAGCAGCATATCGACACGCTGGAACAGCAGTTCGAGATGATCGCCCGGATGGGCCTGCAGAATTATGTCCAGCTGCAAAGCGAGCCGGCGAAGGACTAAATCCGTCCGAAACCCTGGTTGTTGACCTTGCGGCCGAAGCCGGCCGGTCCTTGCTGCCGCGACACCAGGGGGTTGGTCGCTTTATCGAACAGCTCAACGGTCTGAGTGAACAATTTGCGAAGTTCGACGACGCTCGCGATCAGCTCGTTAGGGAATTGGTGGGTCTCGATGCACAGCCGGGCCGTTGATTCGATGAGCTCGGCGATCTTGGCCAGCGGCTCCGCGCCGAGTTGGCGCGCTTCGCCCTTGATTGTGTGCGCGGGAATGACGAGCGCGGTCGTATTCTCCTCGCGCATTGCCTGTTCGATCTGGGCGAGCGATTTTGCTCCATCCTCGCGGAAATAGCTGAGGATCCGGATAAAACCCGGTCCCAGCTCCGCGCGATTCTTCTCGAAAAGCGCCCAATCGACGATATCCGGCAGCCCGTCGTCCAATGCTCAATCCCCGGCCCGATCCACTCGGGCATAATCTCACTGTTCCGACTGGTAGCCGGAAAAGGGTAAAATTTGGCTTAGCGCGACCCGGATCTCTGGCGATCGAACGGATTGCCCCGCCCACGAAAGTCCAGCCGCATGGGAACTGCGCCCAGCTTCAAGTCGCGGCGCAAGGCGTTCAACAGATAGCGCCGATAGCTTTCGGGGAGCTCATCCGTGCGATTGCCGAAGACGACGAAGCTCGGCGGGCGGGTTTTCACTTGTGTAATGTAGCGAAGCTTGATGCGCTTCCCTTTTGGCGCCGGCGGCGGGTTGGCCTCGATCGCATGCTCGAACCAGCGGTTTAGCTCGCCGGTCGGCACGCGACGGTCCCACGCCTCACGCAGCTCAAAGGCGACTTGCAAGATCATATCCACGCCCTTGCCCGTCTTCGCCGAAACGGTGAGCAAAGGAACGTCCTTGAGCTGCGCCAGTCCTTCGGCGAGCGCAGCCTTCACGCCGTTGAACAGCGACGAGGCATTTTCGGCGACATCCCATTTGTTGAGCGCCAGGACCAACGCGCGGCCCTCCTCGATCACCTGGCTTGCGATCCGGAGGTCCTGCGCCTCGAGACCTCGGGTCGCATCGAGCAGAAGGACAACCACCTCCGCATAATCGATTGACCGGCGAGTATCCGCCGCGGACAGCCGTTCGAGCTTGTCGTCGACCTTCGCGCGCTTCCTGAGGCCCGCTGTGTCGACGAGCCGCACTGGATGACCGTTCCAGTCCCAGTCGAGGCTGATGGAATCGCGAGTAATCCCGGCCTCGGGGCCGGTGATCATCCTTTCCTCGCCCAACATGCGATTGACGAGCGTCGACTTGCCCGCATTCGGACGGCCGACGACCGCAAGATGAAGCGGTCGCGCTGCATCGTGCTCTTCCGCCGCTTGGAAATGCTCGTGCTCCACATGCGGTCGGAGCGCTTCGAAAAGATCCGCGAGGCCCTCGCCGTGCTCGGCGCTGATCGCGATCGGCTCGCCCAAGCCAAGCGCATAGGCTTCGATCGCGCCAGATTCGGCGGCGCGGCCTTCAACCTTGTTGGCGACGACGATGACCGGCGTGGTTTCGGTCCGAAGCCAACGCCCGATTTCCTCATCGAGGGGAGTGAGGCCCTCGCGCGCGTCGACTAGCAACAAGGCCGCGTCGGCGTCGCGCACGGCCGCTTCGGTCTGCGCGCGCATCCTGCCGGGCAAAGTATGCGATTCCTCGTTTTCGAACCCGGCTGTGTCGATGACGCGAAAGTTCAGGCCAAGCAGGTTCGCATCGCCTTCACGCCGGTCGCGAGTCACGCCCGGCTGGTCATCGACGAGCGCAAGGCGCTTGCCGACAAGCCGGTTGAAGAGCGTCGATTTGCCGACGTTGGGACGGCCGACGATCGCAACGGTCGGGAGGGACATGATTGCCATCTACCCCCGCCCAGGCAGGGGTCCAATCTTATCTGAAGGCCGTCAGCCGGCCGTCGTCGTCATAAATGTAGAGCGTCGAGTTGGCGACGACCGGCGACACGCTGATGCCCGCATTCAACTGAGTCTGACTTTGGAAAGAACCGGTGACCGGATCGATGTTGACGATTGCACCGTTGGAGCCGACGACGATCAAGCGATTGCCAGCCAGGATCGGGCCCGAATAATCGATTTCGCCGCGCTTCGATTTGGGCTTCCCGAACTGAGGGAGCTGGTTGATCCAGCGGATGTGGCCATTTGCGCGGGATACGCAGATCAGCTTGGCGTCGTCGGTCACGACGAAGACCCAGTCGCCGGCAACCCAAGGGGTCGAAATACCCGCGATGTTGAGCTCCCAGATGCGTTGACCCGTGTTGAGCTCCATCGCGACCATGCGCCCCCCCTGGCCAACGGCAAAGACCTGGCCGTTGTCGATGACAGGGTCGGCATCAATGTCGGAAAGCGAGGACACGGTCGTGCGGATGCTGGTACGCTGGAGAGTGTCCTGCCAGACCATTCGGCCGTTCTCGTAGCGATAAGCATTGAGCTCACCCGAGGAGAAACCTGCAACGACGGTCCCCTGACCGGCGGCGGGCGAGGCCGATCCGAAAACGCCAGCCACTTCGAGCGATGCCGCCTGAGACCAATTGGTCGAACCGTCGGATTGCTTGAGCGAGTAAATCTGATTGTCCTGGCTCATCACGTATATGGCGCCATTGGACACGGTGGGAGCGCCACGCAGCGGTCCGCCGGGACGGACCTTCCACAGGATTCCACCGGTACGGACATCGATGGCAGCGACGTACCCGATGCCGTTGGTCGCGTAGATCAAACCATTGTCGTAAGCGATGCCGCCGCCATAAAGCGAAGGCGTATTGTTCCGTTCGTCATACGGCGTCTGGCTGGCCCAAAGCAGAGCTCCATTTTGCCCATCGAAGGCGCGCACGGCACCCAATGTGTCGATCGTGTAGACCCGGCCATTGGCGACGACCGGTGCCGACGCGAGGCGAGCTGTCAGGTTGCTTCCGCGACCGGCCTGCACCTGGAACGCGCGCCCAAGGGTCCCAAGCGCGAGCTGGCCCATCGACTTTTGCGCATTGCCGCCCGACTGGCTCCATTCCGTATTCGCCTCCGGCGCCGGTAGAACCATCGGAAGAGATGCGGTCGCGGGGTCGACCTCAACGTCGCCCTCGGTCAGGAGGACGGGAATCCGCTCTCCAAGGACCGGAGTCTTCGGCCCACCCTTTTTGAAAACGCCGCAGCCGCTGACGGCGAGCGCAGCGCTGATCATCAATGCAATCCGGAAACTCGTCGATCTGGTCATTTTCATTCCTATTGGGCGAGCAGCGGCACTTCGCTGCTGGCGTCGACCCCGAGGGTACTGGCGATTTGAACGGCGCGCGCGCGGAGCTCTTCCGGCACCTGCTTGTCGCGCGCCATTGCAGCGAAGAGGCGGCCCGCCTCGGCTTTCTTGTTTTGCTTGATGAGTGCCATGGCAGTCATCTCGCCGGCACTTCCAAACCAGGGGCTCCCAGGCTTGGTCAAAGGCTGAAGCCGCGCGATGACCTCCTCCGGCTTGAGGGAGTCGAACTCGAGCGCGGTCTGGCGGATGGTCGCAGCGTCGCGATAGGATTGCGGAAGGCCATTGTCGGCCGCGATCTGCCGATATTTGGCAGTCGCGAGCTTCGTGTCGTTTTGCTGAAGCGCAAGCGCGGCCCGCGCGAACAGAGCCGAAGCCCGAACGGCCTTGCTTCCGCTGTTCGACAGTTCATCCAACTGCTGAGGAGCGGCATTCGTCTTGCCGGCACCGATATCGTTGTAGATTTGCGAGAGCTGCTCGACCTGCTTTTCCGACTGCTGGGTCCGGTAGTTCTGCCAATAAATGAAGGCGCCCGCCGCCACGAGGAAAAGCACCACGCCGACGATCATCCAGCTCGCATATTTCTTGCCGAAATCGCGAATCTGATCGCGCCGCAGGTTCTCATCGACCTCGCGTACGAAAGTATCGTTGATATCCGGGGGTTGCGCCAAAGACGTGCCTCAGTCCGCTCGGTTGGAAATCCTCATGGGCGCAGCTTCCTTCCCCACCAAATCTGAATGGAAGCTGGCGGCGCTTCGTCTAGCGCGTCACTCAGGAAACGCAAATGACGATTAGCTCTTTGGCCGATATGTCTGGTCCGCCCCGGGGAACGAACGCGACCTGACTTCGCTCGCATAGGCCTCGGCCGCCGCCCCGATACGGCCCGCCATATCGTCATAGCGTTTCACGAAGCGAGGCGTTCGCTCGAACAGGCCGAGCATGTCCTCGGTGACCAGCACTTGCCCATCGCAGTCGGCGGACGCTCCGATGCCGATCACCGGAATATTCACCGATCGCGCGATGCGTGTCGCGATATCTTCGAGCACGCCTTCAACGACGAGGCAGAAGGCGCCGGCATCGGCCACTGCCCGTGCGTCGTCGACAATATGTTCGGCCTCGTCCTTGCTTTTTCCACGAGCCCCATAGCCTCCGAGAACGTTCACAGCCTGCGGCGTCAGGCCGACATGACCGATCACGGGAATTCCACGATGGCTGAGGAAATCGATCGTCGGCGCCATGGCTTCGCCGCCTTCGAGCTTGACGGCAGCGCAACCCGTTTCCTTCATGATCCGCGAGGCCGAGGCGAAGGCGAGCTCGGGCGAACCTTCATAAGAACCAAAGGGCATGTCGACGCCGACGAGCGCGTGCCAGCTTCCCCGCACGACGGCAGCGCCATGCGCGCACATCATGTCGAGGCTGACGGGGATCGTGGACGGAAGGCCGTAGATGACCTGGCCCAGGCTGTCGCCGACGAGCAGCATGTCGCAGTGCGGATCGAGCAGCTGCGCCATGCGCATCGTATAGGCCGTCAACATCACGATCGGCTGTTCGGTCCGGCCGTCGACCTTTCGCGCACGGATCGATGGAACCGTCATTCGCTTGCCGGGGACGGGCGAAGGCGTCGCGCGGCTGGTGGCAGTATCGATCGTAAACGTGGACATGGCCGCCGGCCTTTAGCGGTGGACGGCTACCGCAGCCAGCCCCGCTGCCGGGAGTGACGAGCGAAACCGTAGATCGTCCAGGTGATGATCGTCACGACGGCGGCTACGGCGATGTCGTTGGTCGAGAGCGCATCGCGCACGGGCGAGATCAGCAGAAGCCCGGCAAACCACACGGCAACGGCGATCATGGACAGGAGCAGGAAGGCTTCGGCGGCCCTTCGCCTGATGATGAGGAGAAGTGCGCCGATCCCTCCGGCAATGACCGAGATCCCGTTCAGCATTACGAGCCAGAACGGCCTAGCCTGCATCGCCGCGCGCTGATCGAGCGGCAAGGTCGAGGGATCCGCGGTCGCATCGAACCAGAACACGACGCATCCGAGGAGCATGAATAGCAGCGCGGCGATTGCCGCGACCATGTACCAGCGCGCAACCGGCCGAGAGGCGGCGTCATCGTTCATTTTACCCCCGTTTCAACCCAGTCGCTCTTCCCATTGCGCACCCTCGGCAAGCGAGATGGAATCCAGCACAGCCGTACTTTGATCCCGCAAGATCGTGAAGGCGCGCCGGATGGCGCACGTCGCCTCGTCCTGGCAATCTCCGCAAGGCGCGTAGAAGTTCACGCTTGCACAGGAAACGAGAGCGATCGGCCCTTCCATGCTGCGCACGATTTCGCCGAACGAGATCTGATCCGGAGATCGGGACAGCCGGTAGCCCCCCTTCGGGCCGCGAGCACTCTTCACGAGACCCGCGCGCTTCAGGTCGAGCATGATCAGCTCGAGATACTTCGGGGGAACCCGCTGCGTCTCCGCGATCCGGGCAAGCTGAACCGGGGCCCCGCCGCGTTCCTCAGCCAGGAAAAGCAGCGACCTCAGCGCATAGCGGGTCTTCTGGGCGATCATCCGACACCAGGAGTAGCGTTCCCGCGACGGAACGAAAAGGGCGCTGCGATCCGCTCGCACGAGCGCATGAACAAGACTTCATCTGCCTTCCAGCCGACGGATATCGCGAAAGGCCTAGGCCGCGCTGCCACGAGGGCTGAGCTCCCCCGTTCGAAAAGGAGATTGAGACAATGAAACGACTGATCGCCACCTTCGCCGTGCTTGGCCTGATGGCCGCGCCGGCAGTTGCCACCACCACTCAGAGCCAGCCGGCCGCCAAGAGCGCGAAGACCGATGCCAAGGCCGGCAAGAAAGCTGCCAAGCTCGCGCAGAAGAATGCCTCGCTGGCCCAGAAGAATGCCGCGAAGACGGCCAAGTCCGCCGCGAAGTCCAACTAAGCTTACCCTTCCACCCTGCTACTTAACCGCCCGACGCGCGACAGTTCCCCCGTCGCGTCGGGCGGACCTCTGCATCCACCTTCTCACGATGAACTGCATTTAACCTCACATCCAGCGATCCGAGAGTCGCGTCTTCTTAGAGGGATCATCCACCGTCCGTCATGGACGGCACGTTGAGGAGGACCAAAATGAAATATCTGATTGCGTCCGTGGCTGCGCTTGGTTTGATCGCCAGCCCGGTAGTCGCGGCGCCCGCGGCCAGCACCACGAAAACGACGAAATCCGTCGCCAAGGAAGCCAAGGCCGAGGGTGAGTCGGTTAAGACCGAGGCAAAGGAGCATAAAGCCGCTGCGCGCCATCACGGCAAAGCCAAGCATCATGCGAAAAAGCATCACGCCATGAAGAAGACGGCGAAGTCGACGAAGTCGACCAAGAAGACCACCGACACCACCAAGACCAGCTGAGAACAGCGGCAATCCGCGCGGCGCGAAACCCACGACTCTCCCCTCTCTTCGCGCCGCGCGGAACTGTAAGCTTTCGGAGACCGTCATGGGCCGCAAGATCCTGCTCGTTGAAGACGATCGCGAGACTGCGGCCTATTTGACGAAAGGCCTGACGCAGGAAGGGCATAGCGTCGAGCAGGCAACGAACGGCCAGGACGGACTGTTTCGCGCCACGGACGGAAGTTTCGACCTCATCATTCTCGACCGAATGCTTCCGGTTCTGGACGGAATTGCGGTTCTGAAGGCCGTTCGCGCCGCACAGATCGACACGCCGGTCCTGGTGCTCTCGGCGCTCGCGTCCGTCGGCGATCGGATCGAGGGCCTTGAATCCGGATCCGACGATTATCTCGTGAAGCCCTTTTCTTTCGCCGAGCTGCTCGCCCGGGTGAACGCCCTGCTTCGGCGGCGTGAAGCGCGAATGGATCCCGCCGAGCATCGCCTCACGGTCGGCGATCTCGAGATTGATCCGCTATCGCGGTCGGTGCGTCGCGGAGGCAAGAAAATCGACCTGAAACCGCGGGAATATCTGCTGCTCGAATATTTCGCCCGCAACGAGGGTCGCGTCGTGACGCGCACCATGCTTCTCGAGCAGGTCTGGGATTATCATTTCGATCCCGGCACCAACGTCATCGACGTCCACGTCAGCCGCTTGAGGCGCAAGCTCGAGGATGGCTTCGACAAACCGCTCCTCCATACGGTACGAGGCGCGGGCTACATGCTCGCAGCCTGAGGATACGTGCCAACAACACTTCGAATTGCCCTGCTCGCAGGGCTGCTCGCGCTGGCATCGAACCTGGCGGTGCTGGGATTCATCCAGTGGCGAACCCACGACGAGGCGATCTCGGAACAGCGGCGCCAAGTGATCGAGCAAGGCACGGTCCTCGCTGATGTCTATCGCACCGGCGGCATGCCGGCGCTGGCGGACGGGATCGACGATACTGTCACCTATGGGGATCAACAGACGGCGGTGGGGCTGTTCGACGCCAGTGGGCGTTTGATGCTGGGCAATCTCGCGGCCATGCCGCGCGCCAGAGGCCCGGTCCGCGAAGGCTACCAAAGCGCCCTGATCCGGCTCGAACATCAGACTGCTCCGCGCGAGTCCGCCATTGTGGCGCACCGCCTCCCCCGCGGCGAGTGGCTGATCAGCGGCCGGACTGTCGGTTACGGCCTCGCCCTGCGCGACACTCTCGAGCGGTCGCTTCTGATCGCACTTTTGCTGGCGACCCTGCTCGGCCTCGCTTGCGGAATCATCATCGCCCAATTCGTCGGACGGCGCGTGGCCGCAATCGTCGCTGTTACAGATCAGATCACGGCGCGCGACCTCAGTCAGCGCGTTCCTCCGTCGGGGGCCGGCGACGCATTCGATCGGCTGAGCCGCCAGATCAACGAGATGCT
>Ga0070667_100001348_pt1 | contig 22026 bp, 20 predicted proteins | sample KBSS33metaG_FD_64659 | JGI IMG/M metagenome (GOLD analysis project Ga0070667, IMG submission 64659) | Switchgrass rhizosphere microbial communities from Kellogg Biological Station, Michigan, USA - KBS S3-3 metaG | ecosystem: Host-associated > Plants > Roots > Rhizosphere > Soil ... | reverse complement strand
TGCGGTGTCGCCGGCCGGCACCGCCGGTGCCGGCGGGGCGGGCGGTGTCGGTGCCGGATCGGCAGCCGCCGTCGCGGCCAACAACAGGGAGGTGCACGTGGCCACTGCGGTGGCGCACGCCAGCGATGCCGCGGCCATGCGTCCGCGCCTGATCGATGTCATGGTTGTTGACATTACCTGTCGCGCCAGGTCAGTGACATACCGAGACTGGCTAGCCAATTGCCCAGCTGGTAGTTGTGCTGTGCCAGGCCCTCGATCGCGGCCGTCGCGGTCGTGATGGCGCGCTCGCCGTCGTCGGTGCTCAGCAGGTGGTGGCGAACCGCGTCGAGAAGTTCGTCGACATCCTCCAGTTCGACACTCTTGCCCGACTGGACGACCAGATCCAGGTAATGGTCCTCGGACGTCCAGGATTGCTCGCCGGCGGTGAACCGGCCGACATCGAGGTAGAAGTCCTGGTCACGCTCGTGCCCCGGATTGAAATGGAAGATGCTGGCCCGCAGGCCGATCGTCGGCAGCAGCCACGACTCCAGATAGTGGAACTGCGGGCGACCGGGGGTGGGCCGCGCCATGTAGAGGCCCCACGGCTCGACGCGGTACACATCGACGGCCCGCACGATGCCCTTGGGGTCGGTGTTCGTGCGAGCGGCCAGGTCGAACGTCTCGTGCTTGGGAGCGTGGATGGCGTCAGCGTACGCGCTCGACGTGCGGTCGGCAGCGCCTGTCGGTGCCCGCCTCTACCCTGGTACTCATGGCCTTCGCGACCGAATACCCCGTCCTCGCGCACTCGGAATACCGGCCGATTGACGCCATGGTGCGCGCCGGCGGCAAGTTCGAGGTGGTCAGTCCGTATGACCCGGCGGGTGACCAGCCGGCCGCCATCGACGAACTCGAGCGCCGCATCACGGCGGGGGAGCGCGATGTCGTCCTGCTCGGCGCCACCGGTACCGGCAAGTCCGCGACAACCGCCTGGCTCATCGAGCGGCTACAGCGCCCCACGCTGGTGATCGCACCCAACAAGACCCTGGCCGCGCAGCTGGCCAACGAGCTGCGGGAGATGTTGCCGCACAACGCCGTCGAGTACTTCGTCTCGTACTACGACTACTACCAGCCCGAGGCGTACATCGCCCAGACGGACACCTACATCGAGAAGGACAGCTCGATCAACGATGACGTCGAGCGGCTCCGGCACTCGGCGACATCGAGCCTGTTGTCACGCCGCGACGTCGTGGTGGTGGCGTCGGTGTCGTGCATCTACGGCCTCGGTACCCCGCAGTCGTACATGGACCGCTCCGTCGAACTGAAGGTCGGCGACGACGTGCCGCGCGACGGGCTGCTGCGCCTGCTCGTCGACATCCAGTACAACCGCAACGACGTGGCGTTCACCCGCGGCACGTTCCGGGTGCGCGGCGATACCGTCGAGATCATCCCGTCCTACGAGGAACTGGCGGTGCGCATCGAGTTCTTCGGCGACGAGGTCGAGGCGCTCTACTACCTGCACCCGCTGACCGGCGACGTGGTGCGCAAGGTCGACTCGCTGCGCATCTTCCCGGCCACCCACTATGTGGCCGGCCCGGAGCGCATGGCCATGGCGATCTCGACCATCGAGCAGGAGTTGGAGGAGCGGCTCGCCCAGCTGGAAGGCCAGGGCAAGCTGCTGGAGGCGCAGCGGCTGCGGATGCGCACCAACTACGACGTTGAGATGATGAAGCAGGTCGGGTTCTGTTCGGGCATCGAGAACTACTCCCGACACATCGACGGCCGCGCCGCCGGCTCGGCGCCCGCCACGCTGCTCGACTACTTTCCCGAGGACTTCCTGCTCGTCATCGACGAATCGCACGTCACGGTGCCGCAGATCGGCGCCATGTACGAGGGCGACATGTCCCGCAAGCGCAACCTGGTCGACTTCGGCTTCCGGTTGCCGTCGGCGGTCGACAACCGGCCGCTGACCTGGGAAGAGTTCGCCGACCGTATCGGCCAGACGGTCTACCTGTCGGCGACGCCCGGGTCCTACGAGATGGCGCAGTCCGGCGGCGAGTTCGTCGAACAGGTCATCCGGCCGACGGGCCTGGTCGACCCCCAGATCGTCGTCAAACCGACCAAGGGCCAGATCGACGACCTCATCGGGGAAATCCGCAAGCGCACCGAGCGCGACGAGCGCGTCCTGGTCACCACCCTGACCAAGAAGATGGCCGAGGACCTCACCGACTATCTGCTCGAGACCGGTATCCGAGTGCGGTATCTGCACTCCGAGGTCGACACGCTGCGCCGCGTGGAGCTGCTGCGCCAGCTGCGACTCGGCGACTACGACGTCCTGGTCGGTATCAACTTGCTCCGCGAGGGCCTGGACCTGCCCGAGGTGTCTCTGGTCGCGATTCTCGACGCCGACAAGGAAGGCTTCCTGCGCTCGACGCGAAGCCTGATCCAGACCATCGGCCGCGCGGCGCGCAACGTGTCCGGCGAGGTTCACATGTACGCCGACAAGATCACCGACTCCATGCAGGCGGCCATCGAGGAGACCGAACGTCGCCGCGCCAAGCAGGTCGCCTACAACGAGGAGAACGGCATCGATCCGCAGCCGCTGCGGAAGAAGATCGCCGACATCCTCGATCAGGTCTATCGCGAGGCGGAGGACACCGAAACCGTCGAGATCGGCGGTTCGGGCCGTAACGCCTCCCGTGGTCGCCGGGCCCAGGGCGAGCCGGGCCGTGCGGTCAGTGCCGGCATCGTCGAGGGTCGCGACACCGCGAACATGCCGCGGGCCGAGCTGGCGGACCTCATCAAGGACCTCACCGCCCAGATGATGAACGCCGCGCGGGATCTGCAGTTCGAGCTGGCGGCCCGCATCCGTGACGAGGTGGCCGACCTGAAGAAGGAACTCCGCGGAATGGATGCGGCCGGGCTGAAATGAGCGCACCTTGACCTCAACCACGGTTGAGCCTCTACCGTCGCCGACGTGACCCAGATGCGCGCCGAAACCGTGACCACCGGCAGCTGGCGGGAACTGCTCGGTCCCAAGTATCTCGGTGCGTCGACCGTGTTGGCTGGTGGCGTCGCGCTGTACGCGACCAATGAGTTCTTGACCATCAGCCTGCTGCCCAGCGCGGTGACCGACATCGGCGGTGGACGGCTGTATGCCTGGGTCACGACGGTGTACCTCGTGGCCTCGGTGATGGCGGCGACGACGGTCAGTGCCATGGTGGCCCGCTTCGGTCCGCGGCGGGCATATCTGCTGGGGTTCAGTGTTTTTGCGCTCGGCAGCGTCGTGTGTGCCCTGGCGCCGACCATGGAGGTGATGCTGGCCGGGCGCGTGGTGCAGGGCGCCGCGGGCGGCACGCTGGCCGGGTTGGGCTATGCGGTGATCAACACGGCTCTGCCGCAATCGCTTTGGCCCAAGGCGTCGGCCCTGGTGTCGGCGATGTGGGGTGTCGGGACGCTGCTCGGCCCATCGTCCGGGGGTTTGTTCGCGCAGTTGGGTGTGTGGCGCTGGGCGTTCGGCGCGCTGGCCATCCTGACGGTGGCCGTGATGGTCCTGGTGCCGTTGAGTCTGCCGGGCGGGTCCGGGGACCGGGAGCGTGATCCGCTGCGGATTCCGTTGTGGTCGTTGGTGATTCTCGGATCGGCGGCGATGGCGATCAGCGTCGCGGGCATCCAGCGCAGCGTGCCACTGATGGTGGTGCTGTTGGCCGCGGGCGTTGCCCTGGTCGGGGTGTTCATCGTCGTGGATCGGCGGATGCCGGTGAGCGTGCTGCCGCAGACCGCCTACGGGCCGGGCCCGTTCAAGTGGATCTATGTGACCCTCGGCGTATTGATGGCCGCCACCATGGCCGACATGTACGTGCCGCTGTACGGGCAGCGCCTCGCCGGTCTGGTGCCGTTGACGGCCGGCTTTCTCGCCGTTGCGCTGAGCCTGGGCTGGACAGTCAGCGAGATCGTCAGCGCGTCCGTCACGTCGCCTGTCCGGATTGTGCGCATCGTGGCGGTGGCACCGTTGGTGATGGGACTCGGGCTCGGCGCAGCCGCGCTCAGCCAGGTCGACGGCGCGTCACCGGCAGTCGTCGCGGTCTGGGCGCTCTCGCTCCTGGTGACCGGCACCGGCGTCGGCATGGCGTGGCCGCACCTGTCGGTGTGGGCGATGGGCCGGGTCGACGATCCGGCGCAGGGCACGGTGGCCGCCGCGGCGATCAACACCGTCCAGTTGATCAGCGGGGCGTTCGGTGCCGGGCTGGCCGGCATCGTCGTCAACACGGTCGATCGTCCCGACGCCGTCGGCGCCAGCTGGTTGTTCGCGGTCTTCGCCGGGCTGGCGGCGCTCGGTGGCGTGGCGTCGTTCCGGGCTGGTAGGGGCGTGGGTTAGTCGGGTTACACGTCGTCGGCGCCGACGTCGGTACAGTCGCATTGTGTCGATCCTCGCCAAACCGGTTGTGGCAGATGCTGTTGCACGCCTGTTCTCGTCCACCATCAATCCGGCGCCGAAACCGGGCGTTCGCTTTTCTGAAATCGGCGGCACTACAACGTCGGTGGTGATTCCGACCCGCCACGGGGATACGGCAGCGACGGTGTACTGGCCCGAACCGGCCGGCGTCGCCCCAGGCGTGTACGTGAACGTCCACGGTGGTGGCTTCGTCGTCGGCCACCGTGAACAGGACGATCCGTGGTGCCGCTACCTCGCCGCGCACGCGAATGTTGTTGTGGTGAACACCGATTATGTGCTGGCGCCGGGACACCGGTTTCCTGACCCCGTCGAGCAGGTGTACGACGTTCTCGTCTGGGCCGCCGCTGCCGAACGTGAATGGGATGGCACCAAGCTCTGTGTGGGCGGGCAGAGCGCCGGCGGCAATTTATCGGCGGCGGCGGCTCGGCTCGCCCTGGAACAGGGCGGACCTGAGGTCAAGCTGCAGATGTTGCACTATGCGCCACTGGATTTGGTGACGGCGAGCAGGGATAAGCACTCGCCGTTGGGTGCCAAGGCCATAATGCGGCCGTGGATGAGCGAGGTGTTCGACACCGCGTACATCCCGGACCCCGCGCAGCGCCGCGATCGGCTGGCCTCGCCGGCATGGGGCAACAACGCAAACGGCATCGACGGCATCGCCCCCGCATTGATCGTCACCGCGGCGTACGACCGGCTACGAGATGAGGCATGGCGGTATGCCCAGCAGTTGGACGCTGTCGGCGCCTTGACGGAGTACCACGAGGTGCCCGGCGTCGATCATGGCTACAACATCATGAGCGACGCGACCGACGTCACGCGCGGCGTGTATGACGTGATTGCTGGACACGTCAACCGGGCGGTCTCGGGTTGACCGGACCCGGGCTCGGGCATTTCTCGTAGACGGGCGCCGGCCTCTAGCCGACTGCCGTGGGTTGGCGCTCTTCTTGGCGTGCGGCTTCGCGCGCCAACAGCCGGTCGCGTTGTTCCTCGAACCTGCTGGCTTGCGCCGCCATGGTTTCCAGATGGGCAGCCAGTTCCTCGCGGCGCTTCTCGCCGCGGGCGGTGAAGTCGGTTCGATCGAAGATCTTCCACTGGCGCAGCGGCGGTAGGACGACTTCCTCCAGGTGCTGGCGCAGATCGTAAATGCCGTGCTTGGCCATCAGGACGCCGTAGCGGCGGAAGTTCGGCATGCCGGTGCCGGGCATCCGGAACTTTTCGATCACCGAGGCAACCGAATGCAGGGTCTGGTCCGGCGCCAGATCGAGTGCGGCTGCACTCATCTGGCGGTAGAAGATCATGTGTAGGTTCTCATCGGCGGCCACCCGTTGCAGCAGACGGTCGGCCACCGGGTCGTGGCACACCTTGCCGGTGTTGCGATGGCTGACCCGGGTGGCCAGTTCCTGAAACGTCGGATACACGATGGCCATCAGCACTCCGGCGCCGATGGCGTCCTCCTCTTCGGCGGTTGGTTCAAACCCGTTGGTTACGTGCTCCATTCGGGCCTGCTCCAACGCAACCGGGTCCACCCCGCGGTTCACCACCAGATAGTCGCGCAGGGCGATGCCGTGCCGGTTCTCTTCTGCGGTCCAGCGGTTGACCCACGTGCCCCACGCGCTGTCGAGCGACAAATGAGTCATGGCCTCGCGGTGGTAAGACGGCAAGTTGTCCTCGGTGAGGAGGTTGGTGATCATCGCTGCCTTGGCGAGTTCACTCAGCTGAGACTGTTCCGGGTCCCAATCCTGGCCGCCTGTCGCCACGAAGTTCTTGCCGTTGCCCCAGGGCACGTAGTCATGCGGATACCAGTGCACGGATCTCGATAGATGCTGGTTGAGCGCGTCGGCGGCTGCTGGCTCCAGCTCGGCTAGATATTCAGCATTTGTCAGGTCGCGCATCGTCCGTCCCATCCCGTGTTTTGGGGAACGTACAGGAACGGGAACTTACGACTGCGTCACACCGCCCGTCAGTCGGGATCTTCTACGAGTTGTCTGACCCCGGTAACGCCTTTGACCTGGGCGAGGAGGTTTGCCGCACGCAGGACGCCGGTGCCGGCGAGCGTCACCTGAACGCCGACGTGACCGGGTGGCGCTTCCAGCGGCTCCCCGGGAGGGTCGGTCTCGAGGTCGGTGATCTGCCAGTCGCGCCGGCCACACGCCTGCAACACGTCCCGTAGGACGCCTCGATCGTCGGCATACGTGATGTGAAGTCGCACGGACCCGCCCAGTCGCGAAGCCAGGCGCCGCGCCAGCGGCATGAACCCGATGATGATCAGCAGGTGCATCCCGGTCATCACGGTGGCCAGCAGGAGCAGTCCGGCCCCGGCGGCCATGCCGATCGCCGCTGATTCCCACACCGAGGCCGCGGTGGTCAGCCCGTGCACCGAACCTCTGCGCACGATGATGATGCCCGCGCCGAGGAACCCGATGCCCGAGACGATCTGGGCCGCGACACGTGACGGGTCGACGACCACCAGGCCGGGGGTCAGCACATCACCAAAGCCGTACTTGCTGACCAGCATGATCAGCGCCGCCGCGGTCCCGACGATGGTCTGCGTGCGCAAACCGGCGCTCTTGCCCTGGATTTCGCGTTCCAGGCCGATCAGCGCGGTCAGGCCGAACGCGACGACGAGTTCGATGATCTGCCGCGAGCCCTGCCCGGGCCCGCCGAAAAAGGCGGGATCTGCCAGCCATTCCATGAGGGACAAACTAACGCGCGCCGATGACTTTTGGCGGCGGTCGAAGTCTGTCTCTGTATAGGCCGATTTTCTGACGAGGAGTGATGCCCATGTCCACGCAACCAACTGCCTACCCCGATGTCGTCACACTCGAGGAATGGAGCGCGGCTCGTACGAAACTGCTGGCCCGGGAACGGGAGGCGACGCATCTACGCGACGCTGTCAACGCCGAACGCCGTCGGCTCCCGATGGTGAAGATCGAGAAGGACTACGTCTTCGACGGCCCCGACGGTGCCGTCGGTCTGCTGGACATGTTCGAAGGCCGCAGTCAGCTCTACATCCACCACTTCATGTGGATCGACGCGATCGACGCCGGGTGTCCGAGTTGCACTGCCGCAGCTGACCTGACGTTCACCGAAGGTGATCGAAAGCTGTTGCACGGCAAGGGTGTCACGTTCGCATGCGTGTCGCGGGCGCCGTACGAGAGCATCGCCCGATATCGCGACCAACACGGCTGGACGTTTCCGTGGTACTCGTCGCGCGATGGCGACTTCACCTACGACTTCCATGTGACGCTCGACCCGGCGCGAGCGCCGATCGAATACAACTACAAGTCGCTCGATGAACTGCACGCCGACGGCTGGACCGACGACGACCTGCGCGGAGACCGGCCGGGCGCAAGCGTTTTCCTGCGGCGCGGAGACGAGGTATTCCACACGTATTCGGCGTATGCGCGTGGACTTGACCACTCGGCGGTGGGATATCCGTTCCTCGATCTGACGCCGTACGGCCGTCAGGAACCGTGGGAGGACTCGCCGGCCGGCTGGCCGCAAGGTGGTCCCGCGGTGGGCAGGCCGGTAGGGGACTGCTGCGAGGGGTAGCAATCACCGCGATCTCAACTCTGGGCGCGTGGCGGCTCGGCTGGCACTGTTGTTATCAGTGCGGGTGTGGCTGAGTGGCTAGGCACCGGCCTGCAAAGCCGTTCACACGGGTTCGAATCCCGTCACTCGCTCCACTACTGGAGCTCGGGTAGCTGCCAACAGCGCCCGAGCTCCAGGTTTCAGTGTGTCGGCGGCGGGATGTCTTGCTGTTCCGCAGCCTCGGCGGCTTTGCGGGCGGCTTGGCGGGCTGCGTGTCGCCGGGCGCAGGCTTCTTCAGCGGCGGCTCGCGCTTCGAGGTCGGCTTCGTTGAGGGCGCGTTCGTAGGCGATCTGTTGGTCGAGGTGTTGGGCGCGGGTGCGGCGGCGGGTGGGCATCATGATGCCGCCTCCAGGGGCGGGTGGGGTGTCGAGATCGGTGGCATCCGGTGGTGACGGACTCGGCAAGGTAGTGTCGGTGATCCTGTCGGGGAACAGGATTCGACTTTCGGGCACGCTGGTGTAGGTATGTCCGGTGGGTGCGGTCCACACGATGGTGCCGTCGGGCTGTTGACGGTCCTGCCAGCCGTCGGGGCCGCCGTAGAAGGTCTTGAGTAGGTGGTGTTTTCGGCATTTGGGACCCAGGTTGCCGGGATGGGTAGGCCCAGCGGGCCACGGGACAACATGATTCGATCAGCCTGTGGATAACTCATGGAGGGCGCCGATGGGTGCGTCGACACTTCAGGCAAGATGCCTCAGGTGACGTACAGTTCGCCGACCTTGTCTGACCTCGTGAGCACACTGCTGGTGGATCAGACCGATGACCACCACTTCGTGGCCACCCAGCTCGACAACCCCAGCCACCACATCGCGGGCGGACATCTCGCCGGCCAGGTGCTGGTGGCCGCGAGCCGGACCGCGCCGGGACGCAGCGCGCACAGCCTGCACGTCTATTACCTGCGTGCCGGTGACGCCCGGAAGCCGGTCGAAGTCCAGGTCGACGCCGCGCGCGACGGCGGCACACTCGCGATGCGTCGCATCACCGCCCTCCAGGAAGGGGAGGTACTGCTCGAGGCGCTGGCATCGTTCAGCGGCCCGGTCGACGCGCTCGACTACCACGCCGCCATTCCTGATGTGCCGGAACCACTTTCGGTACCCACGATGGCTGAACAGCTCGCCGACTACGCCGACGAATCGGACGGCTTCTGGGTGCGGGACCAACCGTTCGAGCTGCGGTACATCGATCCGCACCCGCGGCTGGCCAAGGATTTGCCGGACCCACACTCGCATCTGCGGATGTGGTGGCGCCCGACTGACGCCATACCCGACGACCAGGCCCTGCACGCCGGGCTCCTCGCGTACCTGACCGGCACCACCATGCTGGAGGCGGCGATGATCCCGCGCGGCGCGTTGCCGGCCCACACCTTCTCCGCTCTCATCGACCACGCGCTGTGGTTCCACCGGCCGGTGGATCTGAGTGATTGGGTGTTGTCCGACCAGACCTCGCCGAGCGGTGTCGCCGGCCGCGGACTGGCCAGCGGCACGATGTACAACCGCGCCGGGCAATTGGTGTGCGTGGCCACGCAGGAGCTGTATTTCGGTCGTGGCTAACGGTCGCGGGTCCGAAGCGGTCCACCTCACGCGACGAAACACCCGGTCGTTTCGTCACTATTGGCAAGCTCGCTGCGGTGGCTGCCGCTAACATCAGTGCCGGTAAAGCACATTATTCACGGTGTCCCCGGCGAACTTGTGTGGTGAAACCGCACCAATGGCCACGATTCAGCGGCTACTGTCTGCGGGGATGCCGGACAGAACGCCGGATACACAAACCTGGATAACGGGAGGCCATTGATGAGCGGCTACCAGACCGTGGTCGTCGGTACGGACGGATCGGATTCGTCACTGCGCGCCGTGGAGCGCGCTGCCCAGATCGCCGCGGGGGCCAATGCGAAGTTGGTCGTGGCAACCGCCTACTTCCCGCACGCCGATGATCAGCGTGCGGCTGACGTCCTGAAGGACGAAGGCTACAAGGTGCACGGCGACGCGCCGATCTACGCGATCCTGCGTGAGGCCCGCGACCGTGCCGAGGCTGCCGGTGCCACCCAGGTGGAAGAGAAGGCCATCGTCGGCGCTCCCGTCGACGCGCTCGTCGATCTGGCCGAGACTTCCAACGCTGACCTGCTGGTCGTCGGTAACGTCGGGCTGAGCACCATCGCCGGCCGCCTGCTGGGCTCGGTGCCGGCCAACGTGGCCCGTCGCGCCAAGGTCGACGTGCTGATCGTCCACACCTCGTAAGGTTCGCATTTTCCTGAGGCCCTCGGCGTACTGCCGGGGGCCTCAGTTCTTTTTCGTGCCCGTAAAGTTCCAGCCATGGCCCGAAGAAGTCTCGTCCGTGCGTCCTGCGTCACGCTGTCACTGGCTGCAACGCTGGTCGCCGGCTGTGGTGCGAACAATCGGACCGCGGCACCAGTGACGACGTCGGCGGCGTCGGCGTCTTCAGAGACCGAATCGACCATCCCGGCCGTCGCCCCGCCGGACCCCAACGTGGCGCAGCATCCCGCGGTGGCCGCAGCGAAGGCGAGTGTGGTGCGCGTCCACGGAGTCGCCCACAGTTGCCGAAAGCGGTTGGAGGGCACCGGGTTTGTGGTCGCTCCCAAGCGGGTCATGACCACGGCGCACGGTGTCGCGGGAACCGACGAAGTGTCGGTCGAGGTCGACGGCACGAAATACAGCGGCCAGGTGGTGTCGTTCGACCCGAACATGGACATCTCGATCCTCGCGGTGCCGGACCTGCCGACGGCTCCGTTGATGTTCTCCGAGGCGCCTGCCGTGAGCGGTGCCGATGCGGCAACCCTCGGGTTTCCGCACGGGGGCGAGTACGAGGCCAAACCGGTGCGCGTCCGTCAGGTGATCGAACTCCGCGGACCGGACATCTTTCGCACGGGTACGGTTACGCGCGAGGTATATGCCCTCAGAGGTGCTGTGCAGCAAGGAAATTCAGGCGGCCCGGTGATCGACCTGGACGGTCGGGTGCGCGGGGTAGTCTTCGGGGCAGCGCAGGACGATCCCGACACCAGTTTCGCGCTGACCGCGAAGGAAGTGGGACCCCAGCTGGCGCTGGTCGGCAACACCCAACCCGTCCCGACGGGCCAGTGCGTGGGCTGATCTGCCCGGCGGCTACCAGCCGCGCGCCCGCCATTCCTCGAGATGCGGCCGCTCGGCGCCGAGCGTGGTGTCGTCGCCGTGCCCGGGGTAGATGACCGTCGAATCGGGGTAGACGTCGAAGACCTTGCGGGTGACGTCGCCGAGCAACCGCTCGAAGTCGCCGTCCCGCCAGGTCTTGCCCACGCCGCCCGGAAACAGGCAGTCGCCGGTGAACAGGTGGATGACCTCACCGTCGGCGCCGCGCAGTGCCAGTGCCACCGAACCCTCGGTGTGCCCCTGCAGATGAATGACGTCGAAGGTCAGCTCGCCGATGGTGATGGTGTCGCCGTCGGCGAGAATCCGGTCGGGCTTCACGGGCAGTGGCTCGGCGTCGAGGGCATGGGCCGCGGTGGGAGCACCTGTGGCCTCTGCCACTTCGGCGAGCGCCTGCCAGTGGTCGAAGTGCTGGTGGCTGGTGACGATGAGTTCGACGTCCAGGGCCTGCGACCTGATCAGTTCGACGAGCGCCGGTCCGTCGTTCGCGGCGTCGATGAGCAGCGTCTTTCCGGTCGCGGAACAAGTGATGAGGTAGGCGTTGTTGTCCATCGGTCCGACCGATGCCTTGACGATCGTCGCGGCGGGGAGGGTGCGACGTGCCGCAGTGCCCGCATCGATGTGGCCGGTGTAGGTGTCATTGACGACGGTCATGCCGCCACCGTATCCGGACTTGTCGGTGGGGACACATAGCATGGCGCTGTGGTGTCTGGATTGCCCAGACTCATCTGTGAAGGGATACGTGTGTCGGACCGTCTGATCGTCAAAGGTGCGCGCGAGCACAACCTGCGGGGAATCGACCTTGACCTGCCCAGAGACTCGCTGATCGTGTTCACGGGCCTGTCGGGATCGGGCAAGAGCTCGCTGGCGTTCGACACCATCTTCGCCGAGGGGCAGCGCCGCTACGTCGAGTCGCTGTCGGCTTACGCCCGGCAGTTCCTGGGCCAGATGGACAAGCCCGACGTGGACTTCATCGAGGGCCTCTCGCCCGCGGTGTCCATCGACCAGAAGTCGACCAACCGCAACCCGCGGTCGACCGTCGGCACCATCACCGAGGTGTACGACTACCTGCGTCTGCTCTACGCGCGCGCAGGTACCCCGCACTGCCCGGTCTGTGGCGAGCGCATCGCCCGGCAGACGCCGCAGCAGATCGTCGACCAGGTCCTCGCTATGGACGAGGGCATCCGCTTCCAGGTGCTCGCCCCGGTGGTCCGTACCCGCAAGGGCGAGTTCGTCGACCTCTTCGACAAGCTCAACGGCCAGGGCTACAGCCGTGTCCGGGTCGACGGCGTCGTGCATTCGCTGACCGACCCGCCGAAGCTCAAGAAGCAGGAGAAGCACGACATCGAGGTGGTCGTCGACCGCCTCACTGTCAAGGCCAGTTCCAAACAGCGGCTCACCGACTCGGTCGAGACCGCGCTGGGCCTCGCCGATGGCATCGTCGTGCTCGAATTCGTCGACCGCGACGACAATCATCCGCAGCGGGAGCAGCGCTTCTCGGAGAAGCTGGCCTGCCCCAACGCGCACCCGCTCGCCGTCGATGACCTTGAGCCACGGTCGTTTTCGTTCAACTCGCCATACGGCGCCTGCCCGGAGTGCACCGGTCTGGGCATCAAGAAGGAAGTCGACCCCGAGCTCGTCGTACCGGACCCAGAGCTGACGCTCGGCGAGGGCGCGGTGGCGCCGTGGTCCATGGGACACAACGCCGACTACTTCACCCGCATGATGGCCGGGCTCGGCGAAGAGCTGGGCTTCGACATCGACACCCCGTGGAAGAAGCTTCCGGCCAAGGCGCGCAAGGCGATTCTGGAAGGCTCCGATCATCAGGTGCACGTCCGGTACAAGAACCGGTACGGCCGCACGCGCTCCTACTACGCCGACTTCGAAGGCGTGCTGGCGTTCCTGCAGCGCCGGATGGAGCAGACCGAATCCGAGCAGATGAAGGAACGCTACGAGGGCTTCATGCGGGACATCCCGTGCCCCGAGTGCGCCGGCACCCGCCTCAAGCCGGAGATCCTGGCCGTCACCCTGTCCGCGGCTGACGACGCGAAATCCATTGCACAGGTGTGTGATCTGTCGATCTCGGACTGCTCCAAGTTCCTCAACGCGCTGACCCTCGGCTCCCGCGAGCAGGCCATCGCGGGCCAGGTGCTCAAAGAGGTGCAGTCGCGGCTGGGCTTCCTGCTGGACGTCGGCCTCGACTACCTGACACTGTCCCGGGCCGCGGGCACGCTGTCCGGCGGTGAGGCACAACGTATCCGGCTCGCCACGCAGATCGGTTCGGGTCTGGTCGGCGTGCTCTACGTCCTCGACGAGCCGTCCATCGGCTTGCATCAGCGGGACAACCGCCGGCTTATCGACACCTTGGTCCGGCTGCGCGACCTCGGCAACACGCTGATCGTCGTCGAGCACGACCTGGACACCATCGCGCACGCCGACTGGGTCGTCGACATCGGCCCCGCTGCCGGTGAGCACGGTGGCCAGATCGTGCACAGCGGCACCTACAAGGACCTGCTGAAGAACACGAAATCGCTTACCGGCGCCTATCTTTCGGGCCGCGAAGAGATCGAGGTCCCGGCCATCAGGCGGCCCGTGGACCGCAAACGGCAGATCACCGTGGTCGGGGCGCGCGAACACAACCTCAAAGAGGTCGACGTGGCATTCCCGTTGGGTGTGCTGACCTCGGTGACGGGGGTCTCGGGTTCGGGCAAGTCGACGCTGGTCAACGACATCCTGGCGACCGTCATGGCCAACAAGCTCAACGGTGCGCGTCAGGTGCCGGGCCGGCACACCCGGATCAACGGGCTCGACCAGCTGGACAAGCTGGTGCGCGTCGACCAGTCACCGATCGGCCGCACCCCGCGGTCCAACCCGGCCACCTACACCGGCGTGTTCGACAAGATCCGTACCCTGTTCGCGGCGACCACCGAGGCCAAGGTCCGTGGCTACCAGCCGGGCCGGTTCTCGTTCAACGTGAAAGGTGGCCGCTGCGAAGCATGTTCGGGTGACGGCACCATCAAGATCGAGATGAACTTCCTGCCGGACGTCTACGTGCCGTGCGAGGTGTGCCAGGGCGCCCGGTACAACCGGGAGACCCTGGAGGTGCACTACAAGGGCAAGACCATCTCCGAGGTCCTCGACATGCCGATCGAGGAGGCCACCGAGTTCTTCGAGCCCATCAGCTCGATCCACCGGTACCTCAAGACGCTCGTCGACGTCGGTCTGGGTTACGTCCGGCTGGGTCAGCCCGCCCCGACGCTGTCCGGTGGTGAGGCGCAGCGCGTGAAGCTGGCCGCCGAACTGCAGAAGCGATCCACCGGGCGCACGGTCTACATCCTCGACGAGCCGACCACCGGCCTGCACTTCGAGGACATTCGCAAGCTGCTCAAGGTGATCAACGGTCTGGTCGACAAGGGCAACACGGTCATCGTCATCGAGCACAACCTCGACGTGATCAAGACCTCGGACTGGATCGTGGACATGGGCCCCGAAGGCGGCGCCGGCGGCGGCACCGTCGTGGTGTCCGGCACGCCGGAGGACGTCGCGGCCAACGCTGACAGTTACACGGGGCAGTTCCTCGCCGAGCTGTTGCCCACTCCCGTGCTGTCTGACGCGCCTGCGAAGCGGCGCCGCAAGGCGGCGCTCTAGCCGGCGCTGACCAATCGGCCGTGTGAGACCAAGGAGCCGACCTGCTTGAGCCGCCTGCTGCGGATGCTCACGTCGAACGCTTGGATGTGGTCGACTGTGGCCAACTGCTCGGCAAGATAGCGGTAGAGATGTCGCTCGTCGTGGCAGATCACAACGGCCATCAGGTTCGCGGGGCCGCTGACTGCGGCAACCGAGGCGACCTCGTCGTGGCGCGCGATCTGTTTGCCCACCGACGCGAGGTGTATTGGCATCGTGGAAATCCAGATCATCGCGTTCAGCGTGAATCCCAGGCGTTCCGGCAACACGTCGAGGTCGTAGGCGAGGGTGTCGGACGCGACCAATGCGGCCAGTCGGCGTTTCACCCGGGCCGGTGACCAGCCGGTGAGTGTCGCCAATGCACTCTCTGCGATCCGGCCGTCGTCGGCGAGTGCGTCCAGCAGCGCTCGGTCATCGGCGGTTGGCGCGGCCGGCTGATCAGGACGGGCATGTTCGACTGGTCGGAGCCTGGCGATCTGGTCGGGCGTCAACGCTGGCCCATATCCGGTCCAGTACCCACCTGCCGGTGAGCCGAACACGTTGAGTACCAATTCGATTCGGATATCGAGGACCGCCGACGTGCGCGGCAGGCGTTGTAGCAGTCCGTCGCCGGCATCACCGATCGGGGCACGCACGGCACAGACCAGTTCCGTGCCACCTGACAACGTGTTGATATGTGTGACGTCAGGCCGGCGGACCAGCGCCTCGGCGAGTCGAGGGAGGTCGGCGGGCTTGGCGCGGATGCGGACGATCCACTGGCATTCGCCATGGACCCGCGGGTTCACCACGCCGACTACACGGAGCACGCCATCGCGCCGCAGGGCTCGGTAGCGGCGTGCGACGGTCTGCTCGCCGACGCCGATGACTTCGGCGATGTGTCGAAAGGAGGCTCGCGGTGCCACTTGCAATGCGTGCAGAATATGGCCGTCCAGTGCCTCCATGGAGAGGAAAATCTACCGAATAGCGCTCCTGGCTGCCTGTTTTTGACTAGCAAGGCCAATTCTGTTGTCGAATTTCAGCGTGTTGCCGAAAGCTGGAGTCTTGTCAGGTGACGTCAACCGAAGGATGCGCGATGGAACTGGGAATCGGGCTGCCAAACCACATCGCAGGTGTTTCCGGTACGACTGTGATCGATTGGGCCCGCCGCGCCGAACAACGTGGGTTCGAATCGGTCACCGCGATAGACCGCATGTTGTACCCGGGCATTGACCCACTGATCGCGCTGGCGGCGGCGGCAGGTGCGACCAAGGGGCTGACGTTGGTGACCAATGTTCTTCTGGCGCCGCTGTATCCGGTGGTTCCGCTCGCGAAACAACTCGCCGGCGTCGATCAGATGTGCGGCGGCCGACTGGTTGTCGGGCTTGGCGTCGGCAACCGGCCTGACGACTACGCCAGTACCGGTTCGGATTTCGGACGGCGAGGCCGGATTCTTGACGGGCAGGTCGAGCAGATGCGTCGGCTGTGGTCGGGTGATCCGGTCGGCGCGGACGGCGCGTTGTGCCCTGCGCCCGCGCGTATTCCGCTGCTTTTCGGCGGTCGGTCGGCGGCCACGGTGCGGCGGGTCGTCGCTGTCGGCGACGGCTGGGCAGCCGGTGCCGTGCGCCACTACGAAGCTCAGGCGGAGTTGGCCGAGCAGATCCGCGCCGGCTGGCAGGCCGCAGAGCGAAACGGCCGTCCGTACCTGCAGGCATCGGTGAACTTCGGCCTCGGGCCGGCCGCTGCGGTTGCGGCGGGCCGGCACCACTTGGCGCGCTACTACGGCTTCTCTCCGGAGTACGCGCAGGTGAATGTCGACGATATGGTCTGTTCCGCGGAGGACGCCCGCCAAACGGTGCGCCGATATCGCGAACTCGGTTTCGACCGGCTGCTGTTTCATCCGACCGTCACGGCCGTCGAACAGCTGGATCGCCTAGCCGACGCGATCCTCTAGCTGCGTTGCGATCAGGGCATTCTGGCCTAGCGGGACAAAGCCTGGCTCAAAGGTGACGGGAACCGCGGCTTGACGCGTACCCCGTCGAGCCAGTCCGTCAGCTCGGAAGCCTTGCGTTGCAGGACCTTCCGAGCAGGCGCGCCGACGTCTTCGACGAACTCCAGGCGTACTCGGCCATCGGCATCCTGCCCCCAGGCGCCGACCGCGCGACCGTCCCACCAGACCGTGGGCCCGGCGTTGCCGGAGCGGTCGAAGAGCTGACCGGCGTGCGGACCCAGGTACCACGACCGGGCTTGCCAGCCCATCACGGTCGGATCCAGGCCGGGTAGTAGCGCGCCCCATGGGGAAACCGGGGGAGTGTCGTCCAGATCGTCGGGGAGGACGTACCCGGTCGCCTCGCAGCCTTCCAACGTGACCTCGGCGACGTCGAGGTCACGTAGCCCCTCCCGGGCCCACGACAGCGTCTGGCCGAACCACCACTTGATATCGGCGGCGGTCGCCGGGCCGAAGGTGCGCAGCCAGGAACGCAGCAGTGCCGCGCGGGCGTCGTCGGCCGTCACAGCCGCGGCGGGTTCGGGCAGCCAGTGAGCAGCCGCGGCCCACAGCGGGCGCGATGTCGTCCAGGTGCCCTCGTTGGGTCCGCGCAGCACATGTCCCTGGGCAGACAACACTGTCAGCACCCGGGGCGCGACGGGAGTGCTTCCGCCCCAGGTCTTTCCGGGCGCCGGGTCCCAACTGCCGGCCAATTCCGGCAGCGTTGCGCGCAGGGTCGCGGTCCCGGCGTGTACGCCGTCCGCCAGGTGCTCACGGATCGCGGCCGACGCGAGCTCCAGCCATTCCGCGCCGTCGGCCGCAATGCCGGCTTTCTCGACATCACCGATCAGCTTCTTGCGCTCGGTGGCGGCCACCCGATCGCTGGCCGCGGCCTGGACCGCGGGCAGGTCCGTGGTGCGCACGATCCACAGCGTCCGGCGCATGGCCATGTGCTTGATCAGCTGCCGGTCCTGATACAGCGCCGCGTCGAGATCGGCTCCTGTGAAGCCGGGCAGCCGGGCCCACAGCGACAGGTACGGGGTGGCGGGATCGGTGCCGTGCAGGCCCACCAGTGACCGGGTCACCTCGTGCTGACTCGAGGCCGCATCGCTCAGGAAATGACGCTGCGCCAGGCGATCGCGGCGTTCAGCGACGGTGAAGGTACGCAAGTCAGCTGTCGTGCATCGAGCGACGGATCTGTTCGAGGCGCTCGGCGGCGGCCTTCTGCCGGGCCTCGTACTGTTCCTCGACCGACCGGCCCTCCGCGGTTTCCGCGGCCAGCTCGGCCGAGCCGATCGCGGTGCCGTACCGGTTCTCGATCTTGTCCCGCACCGACTCGAACGTGGGGACACCGTCTGGGGTGTAGCCCGGATCGACCGGAGCGGCCGGCGGGGCGGGCGCGGCAGCCGGAGCAGGCTCCAGCGGCACGATCTCGGCGTCAATCGGCTGCTCGGCGGCGGTTTCGTCGGCCATGGCTTCACCGTACAAGGCTCGAGGCGGCTGCCGGAAAGTTGGGATCGGTAGCCGCGGCGTCCGCATGTACTTACCGCACGACGACGCCACCGGGGCGGCGGACAAGGAAGGGAAACCCTCTCACATGAACATCAATCGCACTCTGGCCGCTGGAATCGGCATGCTGGCCGTGGGCGCCACTCTGATCGGCTGCTCCACCGACAAGGCGGACGGCCCGAAGGCGTCCGGCCCGGGTTCGGTGACGGGCGGCGGCAACACCGTCGTCAAGGTCGAGGGCCAGGACCTCGCCGGGCTGGACCTCAAGTCGGTCACCTGTGTGAAGCAGGGCGGCACCATCAACATCGCCAGCGCCCCCATCGGGGGTGGCGCGCAGGGCCTCGGCGTCGTGATGACCGACGCCTCGCCGCCGAAGGTGCAGTCCCTGGGCCTGGTGGTCGACGGCAACGCGCTTGCGGTGTCGGAAATGGGCGGCATGAAGAGCGGTTCGGCTGACGTCAAGGTCGACGGGAGCACCTACACCATCACCGGGCAGGCCGCCGGTGCTGACATGAAGAACCCGATGGCCGGAATGATCTCGAAGAACTTCGAGATCAAGGTGACCTGCGGCTGACATGCCTGCCAGCGCAGCCCGGACGGCGGGTGCATCCATGTCGGATGCACCCGCTTTCCGACTTATGATGCGCCCGTGTCGATCACCGGCGAGCTCGCCCGCGCCCGCGCGCTGATGTTCGCCGCCGACGAGTTGGCAGCCAAGGAACTGCTGCTGTCGCTGATGCCCGCCATCGAAGCGGCCGACCGCGATGACCACATGCTCGAGGTCTGCGCCCAGCTCGGCGAGATCTATCTGATCCGCAGCGCCCTGGACGGGGTGCGCGAATGCATCCGGCGGATCGACGACTGCCTCGACATCTACGCATCGATCTTGTCGGGCCGCGCGCCGGCCGAGATCGTCGCGCAGATGACCATGACCCCGGAGGACGCGGACCACATGCTCAGCCGCTACCGCCGCCGGGCCACATTTCTGCGTACCGGCCTGTCTGCCGCGATCGGTGACCACGAGGGGGCGGCGCAGTTCCTGGCCGGACTCGATGCCGAGTCCCCGTACGCCGATCTGGAGGACGAACACACCTACCTCTTGACCCATGCCCGCATCCTGTGCGCGCTCGCGCTCTGCGACGACGACCTGCACGTCCGTTCGGTGCTGTTGTGGGAGCAGGTGCTGGCCACGATCGCTGCGCCGGCCGACGACCCGGAGCGCGAGTATCTGTGGGTCACCGGCGCGCTCGGCTACGCGCGGTTCTGCATAGAAACCGGCAAGGTGGACGAGGCGTTGCCGTGGTTGCGCCGCGCGGAGGCCCGGGCACAGGCTCGGGGCTGGGAATTGGCCACCGCGCGGGCGCAATTGGAGCGGGCTGCGGTGAGCTGGCTGGCCGATGACCAGCAGTCCACCGAAGCGCTGGTCACTGCCGCGTATCCCGAGATCGCCCGGCAAGCGCGGGCCCACGAGGTATCGCGCTGCTGGTTGTACTTCGGGCTGACTCGGCTGGCTGTCGGTGCGTTGCAGGCTGCCGACGAATGCTGGGGGCACGCCGAACGGCACTGGCGCGAGTTGGGGAAACCTCTGCACGTGCACCGTATCCTGTTGCAGCGCAGCTGGATCGCCATCTTCCGGGGCCGATACGATGAGGCCCGGGCGCTGATCGACCAGGCTCGGGCGTGCCTGGATTCCTCGCCGCGCAGCAGCTGGCTGCAGTATGCGCGCCTCGACGACCAACTCGGCACCGTGTGGCGAGCCGAGGCATTGGCGGACCTCGGCTTCGACGCTGCGGGAAGTCCCACCGACAGCTGGGTACAGGCCGAAGCCCGCTACCGCGACGCGCTCGGGACGTGGTCTGCCGAACCTGGCACCGATCAATACCGTTCCGGCATGGCCAAATTGGCCACCGCGGCCGACTTGAAGCTGCCCGCAGCCCTGGCCGTAGACTCGGTGCGGTACTCGATCACCGACGCCGACGCGCGTGCCCGCTGGGCCGCCGGCGTGGCCGCGCCGCTGCTGGCCGGGGCATTCGCGGTGGCATGGGAGTCGCAGGATCCGTCCTTGGTCGGCGAACTGATCGAATATCACAGCGCCCGAGGTGCGTTCAGCGTCGATGCCGAGAAGGGCTCGACGAAGGAATGGGCCCGGGCGACCACGACGGCCGCGCCGGTCCTCGACGTCGACGAGCTCGCCTCGGTTGCTTCCGGGCCGGTCGCCGTCGGCGCCGCCGGCCTCATCCGACTCGGGCCCCTGCCGCCGCTGCAGATGGAGCCCGAGGGCGAGCCGGTCCTGGCGCGCTACCGGCAGCTGGCCCAGGCGCGCTACGGCCGGGCGGTCACCGCGGATCAGGATGCGTGGTCGACATGCCCGTAACTGATGCCACCGCACCGACATTGGTGCTGCGGTTCGCCGACATCGGGATCGCGACCTACGTCAGCCTTCGGACCGTCGGGGAGCCCGACCGGCTGGTCACCTGGGTGGTGGCCGAGGATGTGCTGCTCGCCGTGACCTCCGCACTGGCCGAGGCGTTGCCGGATCCGCTTGAGGGTGAACAGCTTTCCGAAGCGCTGATCCGGTCGCTGGCCACCGGCCCATTCGCGGTCATGGACCGGGAACGGGAACTCGCCCGGCTCCTGGGGACGTTGCTGCCCGATGAGGCCTGGGACCTGCTGCGGCAGTACGCCGACGCACCCGAGTTGCCGGTCCTCTTCGTCTCGCCGAGTGCCCGGCTGAGCCGGGTGCCGTGGGGTCTGCTCACGCAGGCCACCGGCGCCGACGACCAGCGCCTGATAGAACTGGCCGACCTCCTGCTGGCGGTACCACCGAACATTGCGAACGCGCCGCGCCGCAAGCCGCATCCGGTCGCCGGACCGCCTCTTTTCGTACTGGACCCCAAAGTGCCGGGACAGCGGCCGGATTCAGCGCTCGGCTCGGTACTCGGCAGGCCATCGCCGGACACAATGCTGACCCGGCATCTCGGCGAGCGGCCCGCACTGCCGACCGTCACCGCCCCGGTGGAGCTCTTCCGCCGAGCCGACGCCGACCGGCAGTGGCTGGCCGAACAATTGGCGCAGCAGCCGGCGCGGCTCGTGTACGTCGGGCATGCCAGCGCTGCTCCCCATCGCGACGGATCGGCCGACCAGGCGGCCCTGCATCTGGCTGAGCACGAGCCGCTGACCGCCGCCGACATCATGGTGATGGGGGTGCCAGTCCCACCGCGGGTCGCCTTGCTGGCCTGTGCATCGGGCGCCGACTATCGCTTCGACGAAGCCACCGGCCTGGTCGCGGCGATGATTCTCGGTGGCGCACAGGTGGTTACCGCCACCCTCTGGTCGCTGCCGACGACCGCCGGATACCGCGCGGCCACCGCCGGCAGCGGCGATCCGATGTCGGACGTGATCATCGCGGTCGACACCGCACATCAGGCGACCACGCCGGCCCGTGCCGTGAACCGCTGGCAGCGAGACTGCCTGCGGCGCTGGCGAAGCGGCGATGCGACGCTGAGCCCTGTGCACTGGGCCGCCGTGATGACCTTCACCGTCGACGGGGCGCGCTGATGACTACCGGGCCGCAGCCACGTCGCGCTGTCATCGACGCCGCGTGGCGGGAGATCGGCCCCGGTCTCGAACTGCTGAGCGGCCCCGACGGCGGCCCGCTGAGCCGCGCGGTGAAGCGCATCATCGATCCGCTGGTACTCCGGCTGCGGGCCCAC